>JAABUP010001978.1_pt1 | contig 41464 bp, 61 predicted proteins | sample 5559201 | NCBI WGS metagenome assembly JAABUP01 (sample SAMN10711887, study PRJNA513373) | rock metagenome | isolation source: Antarctica rocks | place: Antarctica
GGCGGGAAGCCACAAACAAAGCTGGAGGAGTGAGCAACCCAAACAGACTGTGGCCTGTTGCTGTCAGTGGCTTTGATGAGCTACTGCAGCGCAAGAATGTGCAGGTATCTGTTAGCTGGTGTCAAGCTATGAGTGATGTGTGGCTGCCTTGTATCGCAATTTTTTCTCCAATCAGCACAGGTGTTACTGTGAGTACAATATGCTGTAGCCTTGCCTGATCTACAACAATGCATTGTGCGGCATGTAATTGGAGCCGCATAACAAAGGTGCTTTGCTGCAGCCATGCCTGAGCATCGACCGTTGTGTGATCCTGTGTGCAAATGCAGGATGGTGCGCTGAAGCTTCATACTGAGAGGCTTGCAAACGCAGTCAACATGGCTCGCACCCTGCAGCGAAATGAGGAGACACTGCTGAAGGACAGGATGGAGACGGTATGCGTCTCCTTGTAAGTTCTGCTGCATTGTGAAAACAGACGTCATCCCTACACATTGGCATCTAGCACATTGGTGTTTAGACACATCTTGCAAACCACAAAATATGGCACTGCAGCGTTGACCAAGATCTGTCAGTTGCATGATGTATGATCATCCTGAAGGGAGTCGCATCATGCCAGTGAGTAGAGAATCACTGGTGGAATCTGTTGGTGGTGATCTGTGGAGGCAGCACAGCATGCAAAGTACTTGGTGCTTGCAGATAAAACGGAATCATGTCGGCCTCAGCGACCAGCTGCTGCGTATCATGCGAGCCTTGGATGCTCTGGAGGGCCGCTTTGCAGAGGCCAGCAACCACCACAGCAGTAGAACGCATCAAGTGCATGAAAGCTTATCACATGACCTCAGCCAGCTGGAAGCTGTTTTGGCGCCAAATTCAGCAGGTAAGCCTGTTATTCTTTGTGGTGTTTGAGTTGTCTGGACCTTAACACATGAAACTCAACTGCTAGTAACAAGTCAGAACCAAGAGTGTGCGCCAAGGCAAACCAAATCTGCAAGGCCTCTGCAACCTTGCAGAGATCTTGCTGATTGCACAGCAAGGTGCATCTACTATAACTACCAAACGACTTGGTGTGTAAATCCCAGACATGAGCAGTGGTAATGCTGTATGTCAGCTGGCATGCAGGTAATGCTTTGAAGTCATTGGCTCTGTGTGCAATGCAGTTGGCTTGTTGAGTCGAGCAGAAGCACTTTCAGCAGCGTCAAGCATGCAAGGGGATGCTCCTGTGCAACGGAATTTGCAGTCTCTTTCTCAGAGTGATATAAATGATGTACAGCAGATGTTGATTGACAACACTAAGGTGTTGACCAAATTGCAAGAGGTGCTGCGCAAAGACAACAGAGACATAGCAATCATGGCTGAGGCTCAACATAATGACGGCCTAGCCTTGATGGTCACATGACGTTGTGCTGCAGTAACTGTTGTACCTTCTACATTGTACTTACGTGTTTGTCATTCTGCATTTTCAGTCCAGCATTATCAGCGTGCTTTAAGGAGACAATGTCTGAGTTTCTGTGCAGCGAGCTCAAGTTGGCAGCTGATCAACAAAGTGTATATTGTACAGTTTCATGGAGCTGCTCACTATCACAGCATCAGACTCCACATGCCTAGTTGTCAGCAGGCATACCTTCTCACAAACAGGTGCTTGAGATTGTGCCTGTACAGCAAATCGGTCAATGCAACCTGCATTGCAAAAAGCATCATGCTGCTTATCACATGTAATTATAGTGAATGTCAGGTCCTGAACATTCTGACTCCGCAGACTTGCTGCAACTCCTCCTCAGTGTTGCAATTATACCCAGCTGTGTATGCCTGGCCCAACCTCCCTGCAAGGCATCATATTCTTACAGCAGAAACAGAGCACGCCACACAGTGCAAAACTTAGCTAAGAATGCATTTGCACAGGATGTACAGTGCTGAGAGCATAGCATGCTTACAAATGCATGCGTCAATGTAAGCTGCATTCAACTGACCTGCCAGGCTGGTGCCCTCATCTCCCCACTCTAATGTGTCATCGACTTTACCTTCTGAGTCCTCCTGCAATTCCAATGCCACGGATGATGTGAGGGAGCATCTCAGGCAAAGCAGCTGATAGCACAGCAAAGCCATTTCGTCATGCATTGAACGCTACCTGCTGGCAGGAACTATTGCACATCATGTTTGCTCTGCATCACAACCTAGGCTGACACTCAGGTATGAAGTGAAATGACAGTCGGCAGCCCTAGGAGCATCAGCGAGCAGTGCAATGGCATATGACCTGTGCACTGTGTCCTGGCATACACGCAAACATACTTGACAGGCTTAAGCCTCACGTATACAGGCATTTGTGAGACTGCATACCTCCCAGCCTGCATCCAACTGATCAAAGCACATCCCGCTGATAGGACAGACAGGCATGCCATTGGCGGTATCCAACACGCGCTCTTTGCAGTTCTCATCACAGACATGTTCCTGCCCACAGTTCTCGCAAAGGTAAATGTTGTCTACAATGTTGATGAATGCGCATCTTCCTTGGCAAGTGTGGTCTGGATCTGGTGACTCTGGAAAGCCATGCTCCACCCGCCACTGAGCAACAGGGCTATGCCTGCTTCTGGCAACTGCAGATTGTACGCTTTGACCAGCATGCTCTCTGCCCAAAGAAAGAGAGCGCTTTGAGACTGCCATCTGCAGTTCCCAAAAACAATATCAGGAGCTCAGCCAAACGCATACTCTCCTGCATATTACCTCTAGCAGGCATTGACCAATCCACTATGAGCAATAAAGCAATGCTGAAGTCTGATGCACAGCACAGGCATCACCTCTCTATACAGGGGCTGCAGAGCCTCAGGCACTCCAGTCAAGACCTCTGAAATCTCCATGCCATCTTTGCTCATGTATGTGCTCTGTAGGCCAATCAGCTTAGCATTACATGTGCCTTGCATACGTCTTTCTTGTTCGGATTCATTGACTCAGTGTAAGCGTAGCAGATGTGATGGTGATTGGGCATTGCAAGTCGAGTCTCACCTTCCAAGACGAGGTTGCACCAGGCGTACTTGAGGTACCAGACCACCTGCACGCAGTGTACATAAGCATGTCATGCAGGAGCATGCAATCCACCATCGACATGCAGCACACAGTCACAACAGAAGGGCAGCTAGATACAGGATGCATATGCATGCCATGCAACAATGCTTGTGAGCACATCAGTGAGGCAGGTCAGCCAACCAAGAGTTGTGTTCTTGAGGCATCAGCTGATCAGCCAAGGGCGCCCTGGTACGCCTGCTCTGGCCTCATCTCTGAGAAGTAGAGGATGCATGCCAGAGCCCAGACTGACCGGCAAAGCTGCCGGCACTGTAGCAACAGGTGCAAGCAGAGACTGAGTATCTTTGTTGTGCAAAAGGACTTGTGCCAATGCGGGAATGACGAAGGATGTGCAGCAGACCTTTACAAGCATCACTTGGGTCAATGCATGTAAGCCAGCTTGGGCAACAGTGATGCATTTCCTGAGGCAATACAACAGCTTTCTGCATTTGTGCATACTAGGCTGCAGCTGAAGGAGGTCATCTACCATGATATCACAAGCACTGCAGCTCACCTGGCACAATACAAACGCTTCCATAGCTCGTCTTGAGAGCTTATGAAAGCTAGGTAGTGGCAAGCTTGTGCAGAGGTAGCCAAATCTTCAGCGGAGAGAAAGCCAAACATCCTCAGCACAACCTCCGGAGGTACCTGTCCTAAACGTCCAGTCTGCCGGCTCCAGCTGGTCTCGGATACGTCCGGGGTGGATGGTGCCTCTTGTTTCTGTCGCTTGAAGCTTGTCTGGTGATCAGTCAAATCCTGCATTAAAAGCTCCAATTTGGCTGAATATCCGTGATGATAGGCGCAGAAACTCCAACGCTGGTGAAGGACCTACCTGTAGGCTCTCACTCTCCAAGTCTGCCAAGAACTCTGCCTCAAAGTCATCCTCTTCTTGTTGCGGGTCCTCAGCGCCTGAGGACACGCAAAGACCTTTACTGTGCTGCGTCATCTTCACTCAAATCGCCGCTGTTCCACAAAGCTAGGCTAAGCAGCAGATCAGACCGTATGAGGCCGTCTACACCTGCTACGATGCACACTCATCGAAAGATCAAAGCGAATGTCAGAAGCTGGTTTCGGAGCTCTGTCATGCCAAATTTCCCTGCACATTTGGATCCCAACTACATGTTCCCAAGCATGCCTTGATCTGCAGAGCCTGGTCAAATGCCTGTATCGTAGGAAGTCTAGAGATCTGATACAGTACGCAACCGTGTCAGGCTCTGTTAGTCTGCGTTTAGGCGGGAAACACAACTGCAGCGTCTGTCACGGCAATGCTGGCAATCAACACCATGACAGAAAGATACAACAGCTCAAGAATGTCAACAGTGCATGCCGCCTGTACAAATAGTTTGATTCAGATGAGTGCTGAAATGAACAGGTTTTAACACATGCATGTGTTGCACTACTAGCTGGCGTTATCATTTTTTGCCCGTGTTGTACACGGCAAGCATTCTTGGACACGGCAACGCATAGCATATGCGAATGAGCAAACACACGATCGTTCGCAAGCATCAGATGACAACTTTGCAGCGCAAAGCAGCGAGATCCGCGAGACGCGGCTCTGTATGTGGTACGCGCGGAGCTTTGGCGATCACTGCGCAGCATGCTTGGAAAGAATCCGTTGCTGTACTGTCACCTGCGACAGAGGGCTTAATCCGACTAATCTGAGCTCTTTAGTGCGTCAGTTCACGCAGTACACGTTCAACACCAATGCATCTTGTTCAGCCGCAAGGAGGCTAGCCGTGTAGGTCAATCTCGTCGCTGCTATGCACTCGCGCGGTAGGGGTGGACGTGGTAGAGGTGGACGCGGTCTCGTTCACCCTGGAAGGACAACTTCGGGTGGATCAAGCTCTGTTGCTGCGTCGCATGACGCTGTGCAGCCCCAGGCAAGTGCCGAGGCCCAAAACGCAGTGATCGAACACTCCAAGCTTGCGCAAGGCTAATTGGTCCCTCAGGCTTCAAAAAGGCGCTCGCAGTGCCAGCGGTCGCTTGCACTTATAGCATGTTAATGGTGCAGGCTAACCAGACGGTGGATAGTTACACTACTTTGAGGACATTCACAGATGGGAGTCGCTCCTACAGTTTCAGAACGCCCTTGCAGATGCGGCGTTTCATCGATGCCGGACTTGCACACTGCAGAACTTATCCCAGCGATGTCGCCTTTGTACTGCGATGCCTCGGCAGTTCAGACACGGCTGGCCTGCAGCGCCTTGGAGAAATATGCCGGTTTCCTCACACAGTCAATGTATGTGGTCGAGTACCTGTTGGCTGTTTAACTAAGCTGGCTGGCTAGGTTGGACGATTGGTCCTGTCATTGCTAATCGATTTGTGTTTTGCAACACAGGCAGGAGTAAACAAGGAGGCATGCTCCTTTCAACGAGTGACGTGTGCTATGTTACATCTGGTCACGCTGCCTGCCTTGATGAACTCTCTACTGACGCAATGCTACAATCCAATCATGGCAACCTTGGCAGACAACCTGGATTTGACATCTGTCTGTCAATGTGCAAAAGCACTAGCTGACCAGGGCAGCATTGCAGATCCCAACTACAGACCATATCACCAGGTCAGTGGCGTCGATACTGACTAATGCAAAAAAGTATACTGCACAACAGGTTTGCACACAAATTGAGTGTCATATATGGCCCTGAATTGGGCTTTCCACATGACCTTGGTAGTCTGCCTCACACAGTACCTTGCAACGACCATCAATCAATTGAATTGTTGAGCCAAGCATGCAGAGACAGGCAGCTTACCTTTTTCCCTGAGTGTCACTTTGGTATCATCTTTCACACTTACAGCACCTCTGTTGGGGGAGTGACGCATAGCCGAGGTGGCCTTTGCAGGAGCAGGATGGAGGTATGTGGCAGCCTGAGACATGGGTGCAACTGTTGCAGCCCATTGTCAACTTCCTCAATCAGGTTGTGCAGCGCCTGGGCTGCCACACTGAACATCAGCTGCAACAGATGCAACAAAGCGTTGCAAGCTTGCAACAAACTGCTCAGGCTTTCAAGGAACATGGCGCTTGTGCTGGGGACTACAGTGTTATGAACAACCTGGGCAACTTAGACAGGCAAGCTGTTTCTTGTTGCTTCACTCTGGCAAAGCAAATTGCCATCACAAGCATCCTTCACACCAGTATTTCTGGCAACCTAGATGCCAGAGCTAGGTTTCTGGCTTGGACATGATGCATCAGGCTGTCTTGAGACCTCATGCTCACCAGATGCGGGGAGGCTGCATGCATCTTGCACAACAGCAACATGTAGTGCGCATCTCTGTCGGAAGGCCTGTACAACAGGACAGCTGCTCTCCTAGCATGCGTCCTGTTGGACCCATGCTCTGCTCCTTGAAAACAGTCTGTGGTATATTCTGGTGCAGGCTACTTGCAAGCAAGCAAGCTGAACAGCAAAGGGTCCTCAGGAAAGAGACACATGGCCTGCAACAACATGTGCACCAGCAGCGACAGCAGAGAAGTGGTCCTGGAAGGCTGCAGGCTGACCAGGATGGCCCTGGAGACACAAGACCACATGGCCCCAGGTAGGCTTGTTGAATGTGTATCCTTTACGTGCAAGGAACGCTAGTATCCTTTACCTCAACATTTGTCCTGCACCACTTCTAGCTTGACTTGTATTCTTTGTAGAGCTAGTTTACAGTAGAGCGTATGGCGTCGTGTTACTAGCACCCTCCTTCATAACAGCATCATTGCTGCAATTTCTCTGCTGCTGTGTTGTCGAAGTTCAGTGCCTCTGAGCATTTAGTGTACGCGTAGAGTGTGTAGATTCCCCAGTTGTTGTATGTTGACTGCCCTGATGAGATCTGGAAGTAGAAGTGTAATTGATTGAATGGTTGACACCACATGCCTGGCGTACTCCATCATGAACAGAGAGACGTTGCAGGTGCGGCTGTTGTGACTAAGACATGACGCACCACATTGCCATGCTTCATGTCTGACACCCCACGTGCGTGTTGTGATATTCAGGCCATCGTGGTCATGGGTCTGCTGTTTATCACATGTCACCAGAGCACCTACTGGTACTACAAGCATGTGTGTCTTGCACAATCACACAAGATGTGAAAATGTGTCTTGCAGGCATGACAATGATCATACCAACATCAACTCCATCAGCATTGCACCCACCCAGCAGGAGGTTCTATGCCAAGTCTCTCCCTACCTACCAGCCAACGTGCCTGGTACAGTCACACACTTGGAAGAAGGATCACCTGAGGCTCATAGAGACCTGCATTTCAGGTCAGCACAGCGCTTTGCTTCCTAGAGCAACCAGTTCTAAGTTGGCCATCAACACAAGCAGCAATGCTGTATATGAGTACTCTAACAGCTGGGCTTGCTACAAGCTTTTGAGCACATGATGTGGCCATGCTGCAGAGTATGCAGCGAGCAAAATGCTGGAATGCTCTTGTGCAATTGTGTTTATGTTGCGCAGCCTTTGCTGAGAGCAGACGGTCCCAGCACAGCAGCTATCCTTACAGCAGAATTTGCATTCTCATACAACAGAGTACCTCACTCTGCCTGCTTGCTTTCAACCCCACATCTGCTTGCATTGCATAGTGCTTTAGTATGCTAGGTATATAGAGTATCGTGGTCTTGCAATGTCTTGCTATTGCAGGCTTCTGCGGCATGATATGGTAGCAGAGTTGTGTGAGAGTGCCGTGAGATTTCAACAGGCTGGAGGTTCTGACTCGCTAGCCCTGCCCAAAGGCGCCACATCTGGGCGTGCCAACCTGCCAGGCATTGATGATGACATGAGCTTGTTTGTCTATGGAAATGTCGAAATCAAGAACCTGATGACAGCCAAGTTTGGTGCTGGGGTGCAGTATGAGGTAGCCTCGTAAATCCAGGCAGCATTGTGCGCCTCCGCCTGTGCGCATGTTCATGTTACATTGTACTAACGCCTGATGCGCTTTCCCCCGGGGCTCCTGTTGTCCAAAGTGAAGGTCAGGTTTACACATTTGAAAGCAGTCCAGGAGATTTGCTGTTTGACTTCATCAAGAGCATACATTCTCCTTTCAACCTGCTGTGTGGCAAAGCAATCTCATCAATGTCAGCATACATGTACCAGGCCTGTAAATGCAATGTGCGCTGATGACATAACGATGATGGAAATAACACTTGGCTGGCAGGTAGCATTTGATGATCTGCCATTCAACACTGGCAAGACCAGTGGACAGAGGAGGGAGTATTGGGAGAAGTCGCGCCGCTTGCAGCATGGGACCCTAGTTGCCCTTTGGTGGGATAGCCCGGCTGCCACCCCACCAAGGGCCCAGCAAGCTAGTGACCCTTGCATCACCTTTGCCACCATCTCCATGAGGAATGAGCAGCAGCTGGCGCCTAGGGAGGCCGGTCACAGACCCCAGATTGGTATCAGGTGCTCTCTGATGATTGCATCATCAGTACTTCTTGCAACCAGTCATAGTTTGTGACCTTGCATGCATGCCATGCCAGTGAAAGAGCTTCCCGCAAAGACTGAGCCCTGCATCAGTACATGTTTACATGGATGATGTACAGATGTAATGACACACAAGTGCACACATGTGTACAGATGTGAGATACATATACAGTGTTAGTACATTTACATGGTTATACTGGTCAAGGTCTAGCTCCCCCAATGCATTCCTGCCTGCAGCAACCTAGCTTTGCTATGGCATGCGTAACAGGATTAACAGAAGTCTGTATTGCAGGCTCTGTCAGGGCTGTGGCGCTAATGATGAGATCTTGATGGCTGCACTTGGTGGGAAGTTACCCGGCCATACTGTCATGCTGCAGTCCAGTGGCAGCTTCTTTGCCTATGAGCCCATCTTGAAGGCCCTACAGAGCACGCAGACCATGCCTCTGGCTGACTACATTGCTGCACCCAAGCTCTCACCAGATTCATCTGGAGCTGAATCATCCACAGCTGGACGGGCTGGTGGTGCATCATTCATCAGGGACTTGCTGAGCCATGGCAATAGACTGTTTGGCAACAGAGGGCCTGTTGGTGAGTACTGTAGTTGCAAAGGCTCCCTGGCAACAGTATATCGCTGTTCTGTCACGATGAGCTAGTGCATGTTTGCCTGGAGATTGTGCATTCATGTGATAGTGATGGTGGACACCATGACTTGCAGCAGCAGCAGCAGCAACAGGTCAGCAGGTCAGCAAATCGTCAATTGTCACGACAGCACCAAGGCTCATATGAGCATGCTCCTATAGGATACTGTTCATGAAGACTGTTCATGCTCCTAAGATACTGTTCATACCTGCATCTTGCACGCAGCAAATACACCTTGTCAAAGGAGCATATTAAAAATTTGTTTGAACAGGCATCTTGTCTGCAGGGGGGGAGAGCCCCCCACCCCCACCCACAGCTGCAGCAGCAAGGGTGGCGGCACCTGCTTACCTAACGCAGGATGCTTCCTTCAGACTGGACCTGTCCTGCCTGCTTCATGAGGCTGTGCATGATGATGATGATGATGATGATGCCTTGGATGCTGTGAAGGCCATTGACATCCTGGCTGGTCACTGGCCGAGTGACACACTCCAAGAAGTCACAACTCTGGACCAGTCGCAGCTGCTAGCTTTGCAGGTGCGTGTGCATGGTTTTGAAAGACAGTTGCCAAGATAGAAGCTGCTTCAGCATCAAACAGTGTTTGGTGTGTACTTACATGTCAAGTGCGTCAGTGAGCGATTCAGTGTTAAGTGACCTGACTGCTAGGTCAACTGCAGCTGTGGTCAGGAGGTTACAAAACTTCTGGGTATTGATGTGTAAGTCAAGCTGCAGCAGTTGTAGCCCTGGATGCCTCTGCACATGCCCCACACTGAACCAATTTATGCTGCATGTTGCAAAATGAAAGAATGCCCAACCATAAGGGGCTGGAGGCTGTCTGCCCTCACAAGGTGTTGTTCTGCAGGCACCTGGGCAGCCTGGTATAATATTTGGCTTCTCATTAAATTGACGCCAAAAGGCGTAATCGTTTCTTTTCTTTTCTGTTCTGCAGGCAGCCCTTTCCAGAGAGCTTGCCCTCATCCAAGGGCCACCAGGCACCGGCAAGACCTATGTTGGGATTCAAGCTGTCAAGGCCCTGCTTGCCAACACATCAGGCAATGCCAAGGGCTTGGATCCCGGTACTGGACAAGTGGATGATTTACCCAGTGCTGCAGACCCCCAGACCCACCCCTGTGTGGGCCCAGTCCTGATAGTCTGCTTCACCAACCATGCATTGGATCAGTTCTTGGAAGGTCTGCTGGCAGCTGGTCTGACAGACATGGTCAGGGTTGGCGGCAGGTATGCACATGGTGTACAATGCTTGCTTATTGCATGCATTGTGGCTGCTCTTTTCTTGGCTGTGCTACATGCTTCCTGACCAGGAACGCCTTCAACAGCAAAGGTTCGTATCTTCATACAAGCTGAGCATGGTATATGCACATGTACTAGCACGATGCAGCTGCCAAGTTTGCATCTTGTTGCTGAAGCACTGCCACAAGCTGACAACCAGCACCAGCTTTGCAATGACTGCTGTACTTGTTCCGTGTTTGAAAGCTTGATAGTTTTGAAGATTTAAACCCACCTGACTTCCCTTAGTCAATAACTGGATCTATCAGCTAAATTATGTATGTGGTGGTGCCATTGCTGTCTTTACAGATCTGTGATCCTGCAGGAGCAAGAACGATAGCTTGGCACAGTACAACATTCATGAGCTGGTGCGAGACAAGGCTACGCCCGCCCAGAAGCAGCTGCTGTACGGCTGCTACAACAGGGCTGGTGCCCTGGAACAGCGCATTGACCAGCTGAAAGCCTCCCTGATGCAAGGGTGAGCGAACTTTGCTGCTGCCACCATGCACTGCTCTGCCTGTAGACTGGTGACTCATGCCTGCAGGCAGGGCAGTGGGAAGGACAAGAAGAAGGGCTGACTCCCTGCCAATTATGCCTGCCTGCCGGTCATGCCTGCCTGCCTGTTGTGCCTTCCTGCATAAGATTACACCTCAACCTCCCTAAACAAACCTTGTTCAAGCCCTACATATCATGGAGTTCCAGGCTCAGGACACTGTGCATAATGAGAAAGCATGTCTTTGCCGCCTCAACGAGTCACAATACATGACGAGTGTCTAGCATTGCAAAGACAAAGAGGAAGATGCAATCGCAGTGCTGACAATAGGGTGACTATGATGCAGGGAGCTGGCCTGGCCTGCTGTCAAGCATCATGTGGAAATGGTAGCCCCTGACTTGCATGAGTCCCTGGTGAGTGGATGTCACGTATGTTTCCACATGTGTACAGCTGTGTTGTGTATTCTGTACAGCTGTGTTGTGTATTCTGTATTTTGGACTTGTGCTGCAGCTGCACAATGTCAATCTTGTCATCATCTGCAGCACATTGCACCTTCCCTCATCTGCAACACAGCAGTCCCTAGTAAAGCATGCTGCGCAGATAGCCTATTCATCTTATGCAAGCTTATTGCCAGAGCTACAGGACTGTGATTGCATGCAGCCAGCAGCAGCACTAACAATGAGGTGTCAAAGTGTTGCGTGGTGATGCAATACAATGTCGACCCCATCAGTGCATGAACAGAGCATGCATGCTTGCAAGGTCACTGTCTGTTTCAGGACACCTGCATGATGATACACGCCTGTGTGTTGACTTCTACATCATGACGTTTGCACCTGAGCATCTAGTGCCACAGAGGCTATCACAGATTTGCTACTGTAACTGCAACTGTAATAGCAACTGTGACTGCAACTGTAACAGCAAATGTAACAGCAACTGTGACTGCAACTGTTACTGCAACTGTGCCATGTACTATAGGTAAGCCGCAAGCGGCCCCTGGATGATGAGTTTGTGGAGGCTGTCTCCAACAAGCGACACTTCTGGTGGCAGTGGCTGCATGGACACAAGCGCAACAATGCCCAGAACAAAGCAGCTGCAGCAGCTGAAGCCCGAGCTCAGGCTGCTCAGGTTGCCGGGCATAACAGCTTTGATGTGCTTGCAGAGCCACCAAACTCCCAGGTAGTTGCGATCTGCTGTCATTGATTCTTGCAGGAAGCTGCTGAAGCTGTGGCTAGCACATCTTGTCAAACAGCAGATGCTTGTGTAGCAAGCTCCTCAACGTCACTGATTCACTGCTGTGACATGCTAGCTCCCAAGTTAGTTGCCTGTGCTCATGACGGGGATGAATGCACTCTGAGCACAGATGAGCAGCATTGAAAGCATGTAGCGTGAGGCTGATGTGCCTACCAGTGGGCTCATCAAGTATGCTGCAAAGCCTCCGCCCTGGTGTCCATCAGCGCGCGTGATCGCCAAATGCAAACCGTGAAGCCAGGGCATATTGCATGTCTTGGTGTGCTGCCTCACGTGTTGCTATTGCATTCTAACCAAATCTTTCTCTTGCCGGACAACTGGTCCACCAGCAGCAGAGATGCCCGCAGCTGCAAACACCCAGCCCGGTGATTGGGGTGAGCAAGGAGTTGCAGCATCGGCAGGACAGCGTCTGCACATGAAGCCTGCACCAAATCGTGATTTGGAAGATTTGCTGGCAGCAGAAGATGCATGGACAATGACCAGGTCAGCTGATCGTCATATCAGCAGCCGACCTCGCAGTCATACAGGCAGACTGAGGCTCATTGGCTGCCCAAGTCAGCTGATATCATACTAGCATTCAAGCTAGCAGTCATACAAGCAGACTGAATCTCATTGCCTGACCAGCATGCTGTGCTCTGGTTGGCTCTTTGGCGTCGTGTGGTTGCCATCACGCATTTCAAATTGCCAAAATTGCCACAATTGAGAAGACTCGTGTGAGCAGCAAGTGCAGCAATTGCAGGTGCTTCATAAGCCCACCCCGTCTCTGGGCTTTGTATGGTTGGATCATATGTGCTCTCTTATCGTGTACACCCATGACATGCAGGTAACTCCATGTTCATTGAGGCTGCAGTTTACACTACCTGCAGGACAGAAAAGGAGAAGCTGTACAATTGCTGGAGTGAGCAGTTGAGATCAGGCTGGCTAGGTGAGTTGAAGCTGGCCATGAGGGAATACGAAGGCGTGAGGGATGAACAGCGGCGCATTCATGCTGATGTGGACCTGAATGTACTGAAGGGGGCTCGTCTGGTAGGCATGACCACGGCTGGTGTTGCCAACAAGCAAGACCTAGTTGCAGCCATGGCACCAAAGGTACGCCTGTTTCTGCTGGTTCCCCCACTGCTGGCAAGTCAGTATGCAAGTTTCTGCACATGCAGAACATGTGCAAGCCTTCATCATCTACAAGCAAGTTGTTGCCACAGGACTACTGGCTTTCTACGCATAGCTTGCAACAGACATAAGCTCTGATACAAAAGAGCATGTCTGAATGCTCACTTCACAGCAATGATGAAAACAACTTGTCAAAAAACTTGTGACTTTTGCCCTGGCTCAAGCTCTGTGCTGTGTGCTGGAGTGGCGGAGTGACATGCAGAGTGTGCTCTACAAGGAGCACTTCTGCTCTTCTGTCTGCAGGTAGTGATAGTTGAGGAGGCTGGGGAGGTGTTTGAGGCTCACATTCTAGCCAGTCTGGCCCCCACAACCGAGCATCTCATACTCATAGGGGACCATGAGCAGCTGCGCCCCTAGCCACAGCTGTACGCACTGCAGGCAAGTCTTGAGGGAATGCCAACACTGCTGTTGCCCCAAGTTGAACTTGTTACATAGCAAACATGCTGAGCACTCCTCTGAAGCCAGAGTAAGACGAGTACTGTGGCAGGAAGCAATGTTGATGTAGTTGCAATGGTCACATGCGTCTGCATGTGCTTGGGGAGGAGCATCTGGCTGGACGCACTCTTTCCCTCTAGATGCAGCAGTTGTGCGTTCAACCTGTGGTGCAACATAGCATGAGTACTGCAGTTGCAACATCTTCACTGTATCCAAAACAGCATCACTTCAGCTTGGAAAGCTTGTGGGTGCAGACCGATTCAGGACAGGGGTATGATTTGGACCGGTCCCTGTTTGAGCGGCTGGTGAGGCAGGGGTTCCGGGTCGCCACCCTGGAGCAGCAACGTCGCATGCGGCCCTCTATCTCCCGCCTCATCAGGAACACCATCTACCCCTCCCTCCAGGTATCACCTGTGAACCTGCTTCCTCCCCCTTTCCGTTCTTACACCCCCTTTGATCCCTTATGCGCAAGCCTACAGCAGCTTTGCACCGCCCCGCAGCATCATGATGTGTATGGCAAAGTGACAAGCAGGCCTTTGTTTGGTTAAGTTGCTCCTGCTTTCAATGTGGACTGTGGTGTAAGTGGACAACATGTAGACATATTCCATGAACACCTTGGCATGCCTTGTATATCTTTGTCCTGGCACGATACCGAAGAAGGACCTTGCCATGCAACGTATGTTGATTCATGCTCGAGTGCTGAAGGACTTGAGGGACCGGACCTTGTCCAAAAGGCAGTGATATGATGCAGGACCATGCGTCAGTGTGCTACTACCCTAGGGTGAAGGGCATGGTGCACAATGTCTTTTTCTGGGATCACAATCATCCCGAAGGCGGCAGAGATGAGAATGCATCCAAGCAGAATAGCACTGAAGCTGCCATGGCAGCTCGATTGGCTTTGTACCTGACACAGCAGGGCTACAAAGCTGGTGATATCACCATACTCACCCCGTACGTGGGACAGTTGCTGCTGCTTCGAGCAGAAGTGCGGAAGTACATGCGCTTTGTGGTCGGCGACAGGGATGCAGAGGAGCTTGCAGCTGCACAGGTGATTTATAATTATCTTGGCGCTGCAATAAGACTATCTTTGGGTTTACACACTAAATGACTGAACCTCCTTTTTGGTCTGTGGTCAAGACACCTGACTGGTCAATGAAATTTTTTAAAGCTCATTCATTTGATGTCAGTCAAGCAGTATGGTTGATAATGTGTGGTATGCTTTGATACATGCAGGGAGACGAGGACACTGAAGGCAGTCAAGATTGTCCGGCAGCCAATGAGAAGCTACCAGGCACGCTCTCTGTAGCCATGCTTGCACGTACGCACATTGCATGCCTGCTACCTGCTTGCTGCCCTCATGTACACCGTGATTATGCTAATTTTTCATTCAAACTCTGTAGTCAATGCTGCAACAATGCTGCAACTCACTGAGTTATTCAGTCAGTAATGCAGCAAACAGTACCAAAGCACAAGGTCTATACAAGCTTCTGCAGGTAGCAAGTTGGGGTTTGCAGCTGACATCAGCCGAGTCAACCTGAACGATTGTGTCAGAGTTGCAACAGTGGACAACTTCCAAGGAGAGGAGTCTACAATCATCATCCTGTCCCTGGTTCGCAACAACAAGTAAGCTGAGATCACAGCCAGCCTGCAGCTGCATATTGGCTTGCATGCCTATCATTGGTTCATGCATAGCAACACAGTGCACTATGCATGAGGCTGTCTGCTGCGTTCAACAGTGTTGCACCATCAGGAGCTCGTGTAACTTGGCATGCATGATTCGCCGACTGTACATGCAATGAGTCATCGCCAGGTGTGGTCTTGTAGGCAAGGCATGATTGGGTTCTTGAAGACATCCAACCGCATCAATGTCATGCTGTCCCGTGCAAAGCATGGCATGTACATTCTGGGCCATGCTGACACACTCAACGCCAGCAAGAAGTCCACCATGTGGCGCCAGGTAGTCTTGCTGGCAGAAATATCATCCAATTTAATTGGGGACATAGCCTATCTATCATCCATGTACAAACGCAAAAAGCACATGCCTTCTTCTGCTTTTGTCTTGCCGGCATCACAAGAATGCTTCAGTGCAGCAGCTGCTGTGACTGTTGTTGCTGCAATGCCATGCAAGGAGGCGGCTGCAGCCCCCAGCAGCATGCATGGTGTTCCTGCTTGAGCATTGAACGATGCATGCAAAGAGGCAGACTGAGCACTGCTGATGTCTTCAACATCAAAGCTCATGTTGGAGGCTATGCTGCAAACTCTTGACGTCATTGCCAATGCAAGACTGATGATTTGAATGTCAGTATTTGGTTGCCAAATGCAAGTGTGCAAAGGATGAGATCAACACCAAAACGTTTGTTTCCTGGAGGTCATGGGTCTGCTGGAGGGAGATGATGCAGTGGGGCAGGCTCTGCCCGTGGTGTGTGCGAACCATCCTGAGAGCGTGAACAAGCTGAGGAGTGCAGCAGACTTTGACACTTTTGTGAGGGATGGGGGGTGCAGCCTGCAGTGCAGCACCCGTATGCCATGTGGCCACTCATGCCCTAGGTCAGCCCCAAGCTCAACACTGAAACTGTTCATCAAGACTTTGCTGCACAGCAATTGCAATATTGCAAGCAGTAATTTGTTCTTCTGCCCTTCCCAGATGGTCAGGTGTAGTTTGGATCGTGAAACGCATGGCAGTCTGGATCATTATGATTTGTAACTTAGCTGTTTGAGGGTTTGCTGACTGGATTGTTGGACATGTTGTGTTAACATTACCTTTTTTTTAAAACTCAATATTCGTTATGTATTTTATATTAGTAAGTTACTTTGAATTCCATGCTGAGCCTGGCTTGTGTTGCAGACTGTGCCACCCAGATGATTCGCGCCATCTGACTGTGCAGTGCCCCAAGCCCTGCACACATGTGCTGCAGCCCTGCGGTCATCCCTGCCCCAAGCTGTGCTATCAGGACTGTGGCCTGTGCACCCGCCCCACCCCCAACCTGCTGCTGCCATGTGGCCACACTGCTCATGACATCCCCTGCCACAGGTTGAGTGTGTCACACTGCACCTCTTGCATGGCTAACAGAAGCATGAAACAGTCATGATGACTGTATCACAATGTTTGGCTTTGGTTCCTGCCCAAGGTATTTTTGTGGAAGAGAGTGTTTTCTGCACCAGCAACGCAAGTTTGTATGCATATGACAGGTTTTGACATCTTGTCTGTGAGGTTATGCGTGCTTCATCCATCTTGAGACTGTCTGATCAGAGTCAACTATGCAGGGCTCTGAAGCCAGATCTGGTGGTTTGCACTGAGAAAGTCAGTGTACATCTGCCTCATTGTGGCCATACCATCCAGGTTAGATGTGGGGATGTTGCAGCAGTCAAGGTGTGTATCTGTCCTCTCTATTACCAGATGCTGCTTAGTAAACTGTGTGCATGGCTGCCACAGCAGCTGCATATCACTCTGTATATGCATCACTCTCTGTGGTCCTCATTCAGATCCATGGCATTCATCAAGAACACAGTGCTTATGTGTCATGTGTCATGACTGTTTGTGATGTTTCGTACATAGTGCTGAGTGGCTTGCACAGAAGGCATGCCCAGAAAACCAGGGTATCAGCAGCATGTGCTCTCATGCATGATTAGTTTCACCTATATGATCTGCAATGAATCATCGAACTTCAGACAAAAAAGTGAAGTTGTATAGTGTTGTGAATGCAGGCAGATGCCAGCAGGTGCACAGCCACTTGTGGCAGCAATTTGGAGTTTGGTCACACCTGCAAGCACCGTTGTGGAGCCTGCCTGCTGGCAACTGTCAAAGGCAGCACTGCAGGTCTACAGGATGCACACTTGCATGTTGCTGCCCCTGCACTTCTCAGCTGAAGTGGCCACGCCTGTTGCACTTCATTTGTAGCTAGCCACCCTAAAGCTTGCAAGCCAGTCCCTTGATGAATTGGCATACTTGTCGGTACTTTTGACTTGTACAAACACATTTGACTTGTCAAATTATGCCAGTCAATTAACGGACTGGCTTGCAAGCTTCAGGGTGGCTTGCTGCAGTCACGCACGCCTTGATAAAGTCTCACTGTGTATGACAAGGCTGCACCCTGCCAAACTATTGGCATCAAGGCTACAAAAGTTAACAAAAGTTGATGGCTGGAAACTGAGCTGCACTGTAGGAAGCAGCAAAGGCAGCTTAGCGTCAGCTCCTCCCATCCCAGTCAGCAGCTACCAGCACTTACCATGCAGCCAGGTGTGCAGCCGGGACCTGCTGTGTGGGCACTCTTGTGGCAAGCCATGCCATGGGGGCTCCACCTGCCCCCCCTGCACCCGCCTGTGTTCTGCAAAGTGTGGGCATGGGCAGTGCAAGGGGCTGTGCACTGACTTATGTGCTCCCTGTGCTGAGCCGTGTAGGTGGCACTGCCAGCATCAGGTGACCCTCACTCAACATATGCTGTGACGTATTCACAACTGCCACTAGGTTGGCAATATGATGGTGCAAGAATCGGCGTATTTGAATATGATCTTGTCAGCAAAGCAGCAGCTTTTTTGCTCTATGCTAGATATAAGTTGTTGGGGCTGTCAGATACTAACTTTACCTTGAGCAGACCCCTGTAGCGGATCAGAAGCGTTGATGGCTGTGTAGTGCACTGTGAGCTTGATGATGCTCTCATTGTCAAGACAATTGTGCAAGCATTAGCTATATAATCAGGTTGCACCTGCCATTTGAGCCGCTTACTCATGGGGAAGGACTTGCCAGTCAAAGGCCGCTAAAGCTGGCTGTCATGATGCAGGGGCAATGTCAGCTGCCATGCGGTGCCCCATGCACCAGGCTGCCCTGCAATGAGCGCTGTTCACTGCAGCTCAGCTGTGGCCACCGCTGTCCAAGTGTGTGTGGGGAGCCATGTCCCTCCAGGAAATTTTGCATCCACTGTGGAGACAAATCCCTGACTGTGAGTGACAATGTCTTTCTCTTCCTCACCAGACACATTTCTTAGGTGCCAGTGCAACTGTTGTAGTCACAAGCACAACAGTTGCTGCTATTGTTGCTACCTCTTTGATTTGGAGCACCAGCCAGCTGCTCTGTCCAGGCCAAGCTTGACACCCTAAATCTTGGCATCAGATAACAATGGACGCAGGCACACCATCCATGGTGCCAAGTCTGTCTTTGCTATCAATGATCTATTACTTGCTGTGCCTAGGTTTGTCAGCTGCATCATCACAGCTGCACACACTGTCCCAGCACAAAGTGCACTGCTGTGATATGAACACTGACATTGCTTGTTCCCCTCTGCATCTTTACCAAGCTTCCACTTCTCACTGAACCCCCTTTGCTACCTGGACAGGCGTATGACATCATAATGGATGAGAATAGGACCTTGCGTGACTACGACAAGGGCGAGGTGACAGAGGACCCCCTCATTGTGCTGTCATGTGGCCATGTGCTGCCAATGACTTCCATGGATGGCTACCTAGAGCTTCACAGGGCCTACGAAACAGACCGGCAGGGCAACTGGAAGAAGCCCTGTCAGCTTGAGGTGAGTCTAGTCATCACCTCTGGTTCAAAAAGCAGCATGCAAGTTGCACTGGTGCTGGCTGATAGGACATCACCCCTGGCAGAAGACAGATTGATTGTACAACAATGAAACTGTTTTCTGCACACCTACCACAGGACACAGCCTGTGGGTCTGACAAAGATCTGCTCTGACTGGACTCTATAGACTAGTGTTCATAGCGCATTGTTGTTAGACAGTGTGGCAGTGTTCTGTGAGGAAAGCACATGTCATTCTGTCAAAGAAATGCTGAGCAATTGTTGCTACGGCCAATTTGCACAGCACCTGGGCCTTGCTCCATGTAGCCTCTTCATGTCTCCACACTGAGATACTACATGCGTTATGAATTCAAGCCATGCTATGATAATTCATGATTTGCAGGCAGGTGAGCAACAGGCCTTGAAGAGCTGTCCCATCTGCCGGCAGCCATTGGCACAGATCATGTGGTATGGGCGCCCTCTGAACCACATGAAGGTGCAGCATGCCGACATCAAGTTCTTCCTGCACTGCAATCAAGAGCTGGCAGAGGCGGATAAGATGTATGGTGCTGCCAGCAAAGCTGCATCTGACTCTGCCAACAGAGCAGGTACAGTTTTTCCAACTGCCACTTTGACAGCAATTTGGCGACAGTCAGCTGCTTGCTTTGCTAGTATGTGTGCAAGTGCTGGCTGATGTCTTTGCACAGTCATTGCATGGCAGGCACACCTTGTGTTGGCATATCCTAAGGCATGGCCAGCACTTGAGTCACAGCCTGCGTCTGACATATGCAAGAAGGCATGATACAAAGCGTTGCATAGTGAATCAATGTCTCAGACTCAAAGTTGGCTGACTTCACTGCTGCTGTACGTGAGGTGAGGCCGGCACCAAACAGGAGGCCGGCCAAGCCCTTCATGGATGCTACTGTCATTGGCTTGCAGCATGCAAAGCATCTGGCTGAACAGTGTGCAAGGGCATACCAAGTGGTGCAGGGGTTGCGCCCTCCCACTGTGGCTGTCTATCAGGCTACCAGGTGAGCAACCAGCATGCGAAGCATCTGGCTGAGCAGTCTGCAAGGGCATACCAAGTGATGCTGGGGTTGCTTCCTCCCACTGTAGCTGTCTCCCAGGCTACCAGATCAGCAAACAGTTGCAGCACCTGATTGGTTGCATGCTGTATTGAACATCACCACTCATTGCTGAGCCTCATGTGTTCAATTGCTTGTAGAAACAATTGTGCTCTTGTGTTCCACCTGAAGGACTCATCAGTGCCTAGCAGATCACAAAACCGTTCGGTATGGACAGTGTGTATGGCAAGTGCAAAATGCCGTCCATGATCACAGCCCTGTATGCAGGTGCGCCATCCAAAGCCTCCAGGATCAGCAGCTCGGTGCGCCATCCAAGTCTGTTGGCAATGTACTAGGAGTGCTGGATGTGCCCAAGCCTGACAGAGGGCCCAGCTGCAAGGCCATGATAGGCTACTGTCAGGCTCTGACTGTGTGGATGGCGGCCTCTGTCACGATCGCTCAGCGGCTGGTAGACCTCAACAAGCAGGCCTCTGCAGTTAGGATTCCAGAGCAGCAGCTGTCAGTGGAGGCAAGCTCCACAGACTCAATTCATGTTGCGCAGTCTTGCTTGTTGTGCTTCAAGACCCATGGTTGCTGGTATTTCTTTATTTGTTGCTGGTTGGAAGGCTGCAAGCACATGGGCTGTGTGCATGGTGTTACCTGAGCATGCCTGGGATATATAAGCTGCATATTTCGAATGAAGTTCAAGTGATTACATCAGCTGCAAAGTTGCGTGTTTGATGACGGCTGATGCGCATTGTGTTCATTATAACTGCATTTCACCATGTCACTTTGGTGACATTTTGGTGGGCCCACATACGAGCACGAGCTTTTATCCTTTGTAGGTGAAGAATCTGTGGTCCAATGCCAACTGGGCATATGAAGACGCCGCCAGACACGCTGCAGAGGCACAGAAGCTGGCACAGCAGGACCAGGCCTCCCAGACTGTGGTACGGCTTTGCATGCCTCAGCAGCAGTTTCTGTGTCTGTTGCAGCTCTGCCCTGTTCTTTGACATAAACATCAAGCTGACTGCTGAATGCTGAGTGATGAATGCTGCAGCTGAATGCTGAGTGCTGAACGCTTTGACTCTTAGTTGCAGTAGCAGATCCAGGGAAGGACACTACGAGCCGCAGGTACATGTGTTGCGGTGCCTCTGTAAACAGAAGCTGTCTGTACCATGCTTGTTGGGGCTGCTATTGCCGCTGCCTGTCAACTCCAATGGTGTAAACACACCCATTGTCAACTTGTCTCTGCCTGTTGCAGGTGCAAGGCAAGGTGGCTATGATTCGCCTGCAGCAGCAGCGAGTGCAAGACCTGAACAGCATTCAGTCAAGCAACACACAGCAGCTGCTAGGTGAGCTGCACATGCATTGTCTTTGCTCACACTAGGCAAAACGCAAATCCATTGCCAGGGGCAACGCATGCATGACTTCAAATCCGGGTTTGTTGAAAACTTCTGGTAGTCATGACTTCTGCACACCCAAGTTGTTGTGGCGAGACAACACTGTACAAGCATTGTGCAAATCACATTTTCTAAGTTGGTCCGCAGGTTCACTTGCAATCAGCAAACAGGCTGCAAAGAAAGAGCAGCTTCGCCTGGTCACAGAGGCAGAGGCAACTTGCAAAGCAGCTCAGGCCCAGCTGAGATGGGCGCTGCCAGGTCAGACAGCAGCAGCAGGTGGTGCCGCAGCTGAGGCCAGAGCAGGACTAGGAACTGAGCTGAAAATTCTGTCAGACAACTTCGCTGGGCTGCGCAAGCTTGTTGAAAACCAAGAGGTCAGCATTGTATAGCATACATGGTCTCAGGACACACATAAGAAGCCAGCAGTATCAACATGCATATGTCTCCTTCCATGTTGCTAAATCCTCGGCAGTCACTCTGACGTAGGACTACGTATACGCATTCATTACAGTTAGCAGGTTAGCAAAATTGGTCAAAGGTACAAGGTGTACATCAAAGACCTCTTGTGAGGAGCTGAGATGGTGACATGCATTACTTTAAGTCATGTGATGCAGGTCAGCCCTGAAGAGATGAAGGGTATCATGAAGGCATTGATGAAGTCCAATGCTGACTTGGCTGGAAGGGGCTACACTGGGGCAGGACATTTTTACCGCTGCCCAAACGGGCACCCCTATGTCATTGGCGACTGTGGAGGAGCAACACAGACAGCGTCATGTCCAGAATGTGGAGCTAGGATTGGTGGAACAGGACATCAACTGACCTCTGGCAACACGCAGCACCAGGAGTTGGCCAGCTTGGCAAGACATGTCCAAGGGTCACGTTTCTGATGGCTAGCCTTCCAATCGAAGTAAACAGATGTACAATAGAGAATACAGCGTTGTCGGAGCTGTGGTTTGTCAAAATTGTCGTTTGTTGCATGAACATCAGCACTAAGTGTCTTGACAAGTACAATGTACATGCTTAGTTGTTTGGTCTTGTGAATATTGTCTGCATGAGATCTGCTAGGCAGCATATGGTACATGTTTATATATAAACTACATGGGTCTCCTTTTGTTGAAGCAGTTGTGTCATTATTTGTCATCAGACAGAGCATCATTGAACATCTTGTTCAAGAGCAGCTTGTGGGTGAGCATGATGCCTTTCCAATGTACAATTATGTGCACACAAATGAGCAGCTTGAATGTGTATGCACAATCATCATCAACAGCAAATGTAGTCTACCACAGCGACAAATGTGTACGAGACAGAGAAATGTCAATGTCAGTGCGGCGATTCATCTTCGTGACCTAAGCTCTTAATAGGCACGTCTGCAATTCGATGCATGCAAACGGATGCCTGTCTCTTTGCTACAGTCGCGCAGTTAGCCTGAGTAGTGTGTATTAACTGCATCCATAGGCCTGACGAACAAGGCAGCTCCCGCAACGGAACAAGCGCACCATCCCACGATCGTCCGATTTTCTACAGCTCGTTATTTGACTACTCCTGAAAGGCTGTACATCGTTTGTGTGTTTGAAATCTCTTTTTGAGAACTTGGTCGGTTTTGCGTGCACTAGTGTTGAAACTTGGCGTATTCGGCTGATCTTGTTTTGAGCATGTTTGCAAAACTCGCAAATAACCGAAAACTAGAAGAAGCAACGTCAGCTAAAGATGATGTCGCGCCAAGTAAGCTTTGTTATACCGTGCTCGCTCAAAAGTGCTGATGTCTTCGAGATCCAAGTTACACCGACTGTGCAGTGTACTTGCTGGATGAGATTGCCCAACTTGCAAATGGAGGTGGTGAAATTGCTCAAGGTCTGGCAGATGCCACCATTAAAAGGCTCGGAAACAGATCTCCAGTTGTGAAGCAGAAGGCATGTTTACAGCAATATACTGCCCATGAAGTATGCTGGAAATGACATAGGCACCCCAACGCAGCCCTTATGTCGTGCAGGCTCTGAGGCTTATCAAGCATGTGTCCAACAAGGGCGCATCAGAATACAGACGTGCAATTTGCAAGCAAGCTAAGGAGATAAGGTAGGCAACATGTCTTTGTTTGCACACAGATGACAGTCTCACTGAGAAACCCTTCACTGCATACAGAGAGTTGACTCATTACAAGGGTGATCCAGATCCTTTCAAAGGAGACGTGCTCAATCAGAAAGTGAGAGATGCCGCCAAGGAAACATTAGACGCTATCTTTCAAGCGACTGACACCAACTACAGCTCAAACAGCTCAAAACCTACACTCACGGTAAAGCTCCAAAGCTAGTTTGCTCGCCCAGACCTGAGAATACTAATCATAAAGCGCCCATCAGGATGTCTTTAATCAGCCAAGTGCCTAGGCATTGAGACTCAGTGAATGGATCTGCTGATGCCATGTATCTCAAGCATGCCTGTATACTGCAGAATCGCATCCAAGGCTTTGGCAGCACAAACTCCTCAGAGCCAGCTCAGTCCTCAACCTCAAGCAGAGGCAACCCGGGCAGCTATTCTGGTGGTTTCTCAAGCAGCAGCAATAACAACAGCAGCAGCAATGGGGGAGGAGGAGGAGGCATGGTTGGTTTTGGGAACCCACGCTTCGACAGCTCTTCAACCAACAAGTCTTCAGGCAACAGTTCTGGTGTCAATAAGTGGCTTCCTGCTAGTGTTGCCAACAAGCTGGATAGCCTCAGCATGCTGCCCAAAGACAGAGCTGGAGGCTTGCGCTTTGAGGTAGCTGATTCCCCATGTCTCTGATTTGAGGCAACCATGCACTTGCACTATTGACTATGGCAGGTTGTTTTGCAATTTTCTTGCGCATCATGCCATGGGTTCACTTGAAAGACGCTGCATACAAGTGGTAATTTTGTCAATAAGACTGTGTTTAAGGGAAGAAGCTACAACATGACAAGCTGCTGCTATCAGTGCGTGAATTCCTTTGATCCTTCAAATGGGAGACAAGGTCAGTACCCCACAGTCTTGTCGTGATGGCTGATCTTAAAGCCGAACTTTTGCATCTGTCTGGTATACAAGCTTTCAGCTTGAGGCCGTACATCCTGTCTACGAGATCCCAACTTATTGCCACAAGCAGTCTGCACCAGGATCTGCCGTGATGATAGGACTGAATGTGACTGACCTACGAAACGTCCCACATCCATACCTGAATGACTGACAGGGCAACCATGGGTACAGCAGCGGGGAAGATAGCCCTCAGCGGCATAGCAGCAGTAACACATACACCCGCCCCACTCTGCCTCAGGACCCCCAACGCTCCCCCTTGACATCCACACCCACCTACGGCCAGTCTTACTCACAAGCCAGCCCCTCTGGGAGGTCAGGAGATGAAGCACATCTGGTGGATGACATGTGCACCCCTGGAGGCTTGAGAGCCCAGCCCGACAGAGAAGATCTACGTTTGTTTGTGGAGAATGCAGCCTCCTTGAACGGAACCACAGTCGCAGGACTATTACAAGCTAAAATGGTGTGTGCGTGCATTCCCAGTGTTAGGACCAGTGGCCATGCTAGGTGTTGGAACAAATGCATGTGTGGTACGATGCCAAGTTGTATTATCTTGTCAGATGTGATTGTTCACTGCATTGGAGTACGCAATGTACAGGCCCACAGCTAGCTGGCTGCGCTCTGGTGTGCAGACTTAAGGCAGACAGCAAGTGCTTGTGCCTTGCAGATGCTATGAGAAGGAAGAGTCTCTCAAGAGTGTATTCATTGTTCTTGTACACTGAAAGTGTTAAGCAACTTTTCATGCCAGACCTGATTGCAGATATCCCGCTGAATGCATGCTGTGCCTTTGAAAATGTAGGAGAGTGGGTCCTGGCAAGAAGTGCTGCGTGCCTTGTGTGCTGTAGAGGCAGTTATCAGCCAGGGCAGCAGTGCAGCCTGCGGCGAGATTGCAGTGCACTTCCAGGTGGGTCTCATATCCTGTATGTGCAAACCACCCACACAACTGGGTCGTGCCATTCAAAGCTGCCATCCCATGCGGATTCTGTTTTCATCAACACCTCTGTCATGACAACTGATGTCACTGCATGTCATGCAGCTTAAGCTCATACCATATGTGCCGTAAATAACCATGTGGGCTCAGCTGTTGCTTGGAGTGAGGCCAAAGCCTGCAGGTGGCATTCAAAGACAGCAGGTTTTAGTCCAGTGCATGTGCAGGCCAATGCAGATGTGGTGCGTAGTGCAATGAAGTCCCCCCAAGCTTCAGTACGCCAATGTGCCATGAGGGTCTTCAAGCTGCTAGGGGGGGACACCCTACCTGAGCCCAGTCACGCCCCTGCTGCAGCGTCAGCAGTGGCAGCACCTCACCTGATGGGGAACCTTTTGGGAGAGGAAGATGCGCCTGCAGCTGCTCCTCAAGATTACCTTGGTCAGTACAGACAAGTCTGATGTGTCTACCTGCACTGCAGCACCAGCAGAACCTGTGTCATGCAAAGCAGCCAGCTTGTTCATGATGTGTTGACTATTTGGTACAATTGGCATAATGTCCAGTCACAGACAGAGCTCAGTATGTTAGAGCTCAGTATGATAGAGCTCAGTAACTGATGGCTTCTGAGTTGCCTTGCTGTTCAGCAAGCAAGCTGGCAGTTTACAAGCAAGCTTGAATGGGCACGCAGGCTTGCACCGACAGACCCATCACTTGCATCAGTGTTCCCAGCATGGTTGGACCAAGTCTGCAACAAACTGATACCAGTGCTACTGACTGCAGGGGACCTGCTAGGAGACAACACTGCAGCGTCCCCTGCTGCTGCAGCTGATACAGGTGGCATTTTTGCTGGCCTGGATGTGGGCTCCACCACCACTCAAGCTGCTGCCCCTCAAGCTTCTTCACTGTTGTCTGGGCTGGATGTAGCACCAGCCACTCCTCAGTTCCCAATGGATGCCCTGGCGGGCTTGCAAGGCCCATCTCATGCACTTCCCAACGCTGGTGTGTGCTGGCTGTCTGCTGCTCATGCCTGTTGCAAATCTGCCTGTGCAATGCTTTGGAGTTGAGCAACAAATGTTGTTGTTGGTAATAAAGCAGAGCCGCGCTCCGTATGCTGTGATCGTTTCTATTGCAATTCCCTGCATGTGCTGCATTGTGATTGTTACCTGCATACGTGTGCATGAGCAGCGTCTGTACAAATTTGAAAGTGGTGTTCCAGGGACAGTTGCTGGTATCGCACTTGGCTCAGTTGAGCACAGCACTTAACAGGAAAGCCTTCTAAGGCCTGCTGTTATCCACATAGTGGAAATAGCAAATGCTCCAAGTCTGCTGTGTGCCTGGTCTGCCCCCATGCACAAATGCATGTGTAGTCGTGTGACTTGCGACTGCTGCAGTAGCAGGTGCACAGCAAGCAGACATGTTTGGAGGGCTGTCTCTAGAAGCCCCAGCTGCTGGGCCTAGTCAGACAGGCCTGGACGCTCTCATGGGACTTGGCAGTCCCCAGGCACCTATGCAGTCCCCAGCTGCTGGAGCGAGCACTGATCTGTTTGGCGGCCTGTCTGTTGGAGGTCAGCAGCTACATATTCAGGAGCAGCCCCACATTTACCATGCACATGCGACAGCTTTTGTCTCTGCATATGTGCACTGGCAATGCATCTGAGGAGCAGTGACTTTGGCTCCCACTTTCACACTGGCTGTCCAAGAGTGTAAACTTTGCAATGTGCTCAGGGACATGCACTGAATCCACCACCAAAGCCAGCAGTTTGTAAAAGGCATGTTAAACAATCACAGCAACACACCTCTCTGTCTGAAGTCATGCTTACGCAAGCTTCCTGCTTTGCAGACAGCAACAAGCAGGCCTCAGCACACCCGTCAAATGGTCCCTCTGCTGCTGCATCAGCTGCTGACTTGGAAGGTCTCTTCACATCAGCTTCCACACCTTCACAGCCACAGCCTCAAGGGCCTGGGCCACAGCTGTGGCCACCACAAAGTCAGCAGCAGCAACAGGGCAGGCCAGGTATGAGGAGCCCCCAGGCAGGTATGGGGTCACAGCCAGGTTTCTCTCAGCCTGGCATGGAAATGCAGCCTGGTGCGCAGATGGGCTACATGCCAGGTGGACTTCTGCATGTGTGCATTTGTCTCTCTGTCATTCATTTCATTTTATAACTGACAGTCTGGGGTGTGGAGCCAGTAGTGACTCATCAGACATCCTGGCTTGAAAGCACAGGTGTATGTGGTCTACATGCCTGCAAACTGATTTTGCCAGAGCTGTCTGCCAGAGGTCAGTCTCAACTCTTCCAGCTTCATGTTATCAGCAGTCTGACAGAGTCTGTGATAACTGTCTGATGCAGCTGGTAGTCTCAATCGTGCAGCAGTGTAAAAGGTTTAGGTTGTGATCAGACCTCAGGCCGAGTGGGGTTGAAGGGTGTGCAAGGCGTCTGGGGTAAACAAAAGCAAGGCCAGGGAGCTGATCTGTAAAGCAGTCTGATACACTTCCAGGGACACAACATGAGTGTTGCCTGCAGGATTCTCGGGAGCAATGATGCCTCCTGGAATGATGCCTCAAGGCATGATGCCTCCTGGCATGTCACCATCTATGATGTTTGCCATGCAAGCCCAATTAGGACCTGGGGGAATGCCCTCCGGTCAGATTCCCATGCACCCCAGCAACCCTATGCAGGGTATGCCCGGCATCCCCTCTGGGCAGATGGAGTATCTGCAGCGGCAGATGCAAGCCATGGCAATGCAACGGCCCCCAGGCATGGGGCAACAGCCCTTCCCTGGTCAGCAGATGCCTGGTGAGAACTTGTTTGCTGTTGTGTAGTTAGTCCCCTTGCAATTGACACTGTCATGCTGCATTGCAGTAATGCTGTTTTCATCAACGATGCTTTTTGCAATGCCCTCAAGGCTACCAAGTTTATGCATCAGCAGCATGGTTGCAATTGGGGTGAACACACCTTGTGTCCTGGAAAGGTAATGGGAATCCCTTGCATGAGTCTTCCCTTGCTCAACTTGTTTCGTAGTAAAAGGGACAAATTCAATTGTCAGATTTACGCCCGATGTGTTTGAATCTCTCAGCAACTTTCTTGAGCGTGGCCCATCTGTCTGCCTTTCAACAAATCATGACCAAACAAGCACTCAGCGCTTTGTTAAGCTTGCGAAGCAGGATTGTTGTCAATCTGGCACTGATGATGTGACTTGAATGGGCGGTGCTACAATTGAATGTTACCACATGTCACGCATGTCACAATTGCATATTCATTTTGACATGCATCCTTCCAGGTAGTCAAATGCAGTCAGCTGGCAGTTCTGGCCTGTCAGACTTTCTGAGTGGGGCAGGGCCACAGGGCAGCAGCCCTAGTGCACCAGGAGCTAAGACAGATCTGCTAGGGCGAGCGCTCAGCTCCAACAAGCAGGACTCCTTTGATTTTATTGGGGTCAGTCGCTCACCATGATGCAGCATGTCACACCTGTCCTGTCTAGCATGAGCTGCTGCAATGTCAGGGTTGGGTCCATGCAAGATCTGGGTGTCCCTGGTGTAGTCTGTATGCTGACAGTTAGAATATAGCATTTGCAAATGTGCACACACGGCCTGAATGTTACGTGAGAGTCGCTTGGGAGCATCCTTGTTGAGCATTAGTGCAACCCTTGAAAAGTGTGCTGCACTCATCTTGTGCCGTAACAATTTGAGTGCAGCAGAAGCAATGTGCATGTCAGGAAAGCTCCAAGGACCTATCAGTTCTGTCTGCGTGCTCTTGATCTGATGGCTGGTTGGAGTTAACTTGCGGTTTGTCCTGGGATGTGACTTGCCTGGGCTGTTGTGCAGGAACACATGGGTAAACTCAAGAAGTGAGGCTGCTTTCAGTGCCAGATTCAGCTTGTTTCCTCTCGCTGCATCAACTCAAATATTCAAATATCTTGAGGCTATATAGCACAGCTCAGAGGCAACATACATCTTGCCTTTGAGCTGTGCAGGAAATGCTTAAGCAGCACGAGGCACGCAAATGCAAGTCATAATGAGGTTTACTCTGGTTACGCTTGCTGTCTGATATACGACAGGCGAATTTTCACGGTATACAAATGCTCCTGTACAGCACGTTCAGCAAATTTGGATGAGTACCAATGTGTGGCCAGACATATCCCTTTTCATGAATGCGTTACTGGTGATGTAAAATTTATATTGTAGCACCCACACGCTATTCGTTGCATCTGTATGCAGACGTCATGATGAATGCAGAATGCGTCCGATGCTATTGCATCAACATGCGCATCATGCTGAGAATTGACATATCGATGCGGAAGGTCTGAGACCGAGCTCTGCGCTTGCACCTGCAATGTGCTGCTGGTGTTACCCACTGCCATGGCCAGGCCTCAACATGTACGTGCGAAGCCGATAGTAGGATTGTTGACCAGTTGAAACAACTGAATGTTGACTCAAAATTTGGAAGCTGAAGAAGTATTCACCAGGCGCCATGCAGTTTAGTTTTCAACTCGAGGCAGGTCAAACCTGCACCGCGCTTTCTCTGCGCTTCAAAACTCATACCTTGCACCGGCTGAAGCACGGGAAACAAGTCGCTGATACGCCGGTGAGCTCGTACTGCAACCATTTGGTAGCGACACAGCACCAGAAGCACTCGACGTCTTAGGTACGCGACCTCTCGTAAGAATCTGAGCATGCCCGCAGTGCAGTGCGCACGCCGTTTCAGCTTTCATGTTTTGGCACTGGACGTTGAAAGTTGTTTTGCGTATGCGGAATCGCAAAAAGTTGAGCTTTTACTGACATCTAAGCCCGCTGAGACGCTATGCAGGTCGGCCTGAGTTGTTCTATCTCGCTTGCAACGCTACCGCAGTGCTTGCAGTCACACACCGCACAGGTACAGCTTATTCTGCGCACACACAAGTTGTTATCCCTTTACCTGCAAGTCAATTTGAACTTTGTGTTCAGGTGCCACTTGTGCGCAACGGAATATGCCTACCTACAGGATCGCTGCAGCCCTGCAATCTAAGGTAAGTTCCGTCTCCCTTATATGAACACCACTGTTGCTTTCTGTGCTGAACCAAACCGGCCCCAGACCCAAGGCTAGCGTCCTCATGTTCGTGTTGCCACATTTGGAGGTAGCTGCCTCCAGGTGGTAGCATATGACTCACATACAAAGCTGAACTGTTCAGACTGAGAAAAGGCACTTTCTGTGCAGGTGATCACAGCGGTGTTGCTGTTGTTGGTCTTCAGCAGCTGCACATCAGCAGCAAGGGATGCCTATTTGTTCGGTGGTCAAATACGTGAAGCCTCAAGGAGTTTGGCTGAAACAAATGTTGCTCCTGTCACCTATTCAATGGACTTTACAGTCCCAGGCGGGTATGGCACGTTTGGCGCATATGGCATGCCAGGATTTGGTGCTGTATATGGCGGCATGGCTATGGCACCAATGCCTGCTCCTGCTCCTGCCCCAGGACCAGAGCCAATGCCAATTGAGGGTGTGGCTGGATTGCTCATGTCTGCCCCAGGCCTGCCTGAGCTAGCAATCTAGGGTGTGGTCCTTACCACAGCGGGCACGTTAGGGTTTGGAGTTGTCCTTGTGTGATCTCTCTCTTGCTTCAGCCTCCTGGGTGTAACAGCATGTTGCCATGCCCTGTGTACTCAAGATCTCAAGCCAAGCTTGAGAGCCCAACATATGACCCAGGTTGCCCAACAAACCTGCAGCTGAACAAGTTGTATTGACCGTCATATGGCTGTGATAGCCCTGATTTGCTTGCTGTCTGAAGGCCGAATGACTGGCAGTGTTGTGTTGCAACCAAGTAGTAGACACTGATGCGACCTTTCATAGGCAGAAGTAGACTAGGGTTTAGGAATTGTGCATAAGTGTTAGGACCATTACCAGTATCTCTTATTGCTTATATTCCCTTATCCTGCATTCATCACTTTAGGAAGTCATATTGTGACAGTGTTGTTCAAGTGTGTTAGACGATGGAAGCAGACATGAATGAGCGATTGATATCTCCAATAAACGCTGATGACTGCCATTGAAGCCATGACCAGTAAGCTGTACAGCTGACGTTGTCTGTCTGTGTGTGCATGTACATCTGCATCTCAATGCATGTCAAGGCTCCAATTATAAGACTCCATTACCTCGTACAACATGACATCCTTGCTGCATTTCAAGTACGCATGCGCAAATTTGTAATTCGTCTGCGGAAATTTGCTTTCATGCATGCAGCCATATGGCTGTGGATCTTTGACTTCATGCAGCCACTTGAGTATATTGCACATCAAGTCTGCTGGCCTGAAGTTTGCATATGCACAGAATGGGTTTGTTTCACTGCAGTTATATGTGGCTGTACAGCCCAATACACACGACCCTGGACCAAAGCAAAGGCAACAGTGCTGTGTCTGTGCCAAGCATTCACGCTGGCTGTTGTACATGTCATGTCACCCTACAGACGACCTGCTAGCTATGCGGCGCATGACAGACTCTAGCTCAGTGAACCTTCTATTTGCATCAGAAAGAGCTGCAGTGCGCCGCGAAAGCTGCGTTCTCCAGTCAGCTTCCACCTGCGCCAAGCCATGATTATCATAACACTTTCCTCTTGGTCTTGCATGGTGTTTTTTTACTGACATGCACAGGCAGCAGGATCAAAATAGCAGAGTGCAAACACTGACAAGGCTGCAATGCTGAATTTACATGCATTTACATGTCTATATTCACAGGGCACCATACAACACTCACCAAAAGCCAAATAGACACCTGCAGTGGCAGGATGGTGCAGACGTGCAAAGCAAACAAAGTTGCATACCTGCTTGTGATGGGCCTCCATGGCATTCAGGTCTCCTTGGAGATGGCAAAAGGCATCTTGGCGGGAGTCCAGCTGCTGCTGCATGCCTGCCAGCTTGGCCTCCAAAGCTGCCTGCCTGGAGCTTGCACTGGCATGTGCCTATACACATTGCATGCAGGCATGAGCCACCTTGACAGCCAGCAGCTTGAGTGGTGCTGGAGCCCACGTCTAGGCCAGCATATCCAGTATTATTGTGCTTGCGCACAAGTCAAAAGCAAGCAGCAGCAAAGCCTTGTGATCAGAGTCAGATGCATGCAAGCAAGTCAACTGATGCCAAGAGCTGCAGAGCAGCTTCTGTAGCTGCCCATCATGACTGGACATCTTCTGGCAGCAGCAGGCAGTGAAGCAGATGCTGGCAGCTGATGCATATTAGTCACTGTCATCTGCAAATTTTATCAGCCTTTCAAGAGCAGGCACCACAAATATGCAAAAGCCACGCATGGCATTTGACGCAGAGCCAGCTGACCTGGCGCAGGGCAGATGCAGCTGCCCTCTGGGTGTCCAGTTCGCCCTCCAGCTCAGCACAGCGTGATTCTGCCTTGTCCCGACTTGCCTGAGCCCTGGTGCTCGCAACTTTGGCTTCCTGTAACAAATTGGCTGTCTGACAGGTATGCATGATAGAAGTTCTCAGGCATGCTCAGAGGCAAAGGCACACTCAACATCTCTGGCATTCAATAGCAAAGCGTCCTGTTTTGATGTCTTACAAAGTGAAGGCATCATGCAATCTTGGCGTGTGTGGCGCCAGGCATGTTGTGCTGCATTGCCATGTTCTACAGGGCAAGCTGACTTGTATGCTGTGCTCAGGCAATTGGACAAACAGTGACATGAGTGGTGAGCAATGGCCACCAAGCAACTCTAGACAATACTCCATTGCTCCTGCCACCCAAAAAGTCTAGCCAACACACCATTGCTCCTGCCACATTTGCAGCATAGAGACTTTTTGATTATCTTCTCCCCAGCACTTGAGTGTGCTGGCGTATGTTTTGGCATGCACAATCAGTGACTTGATGCGTAACACAGACTTGTACCATCTTCTACACATTGCAAGGAGGCAGCATGATACCCGGAGTTCTTGTGCATCTTCTTTATGCAAGTAGTCCCAGTCATGACGTGCTGCTGCCAGCTCCTGTGCGCCCTCCCTCTCAGCCTGTAGACACACTCACCGGCTTGTGACCACGTTAGTGTGACATGCAGCTGATTGCTCTTGGCAGCATGGTGGCACAAAGCACCACAACTCAGACGGCATGCTCACAACCATTGACATGTAACTTGTCAAAGCATGCGTGGGTATGCCATGGATTCTAGCCAAACAGGGCTTAGTCAAACAGGGCAATGCAAGTACATCATGGGCTTGCAGAGGCATGCCACATTGTATCAATGCAGATGACTGGCATCATGGCAGTACAGGTCTCGGGCAGAGGCCAGTCTTTGCGCAGCTGTGAGCTGTCAACTCATGCTAGCACAGCTGCCATGCAGTGACAGTCGTCATGCTAGTGATGCTGTTTACCTTGTGCATAGCAGTCTCCAGGTGTCTCAGCCTTGTCTGACTTCTGTCTAGCTGCTGCTGCACCTCCTGCACACACAGTCACGGTTAGCAGCACTGTTCTTGCAAGACGCAGCACAGCATGTTTGACAGCAATATACAAGAACAACAGTAAAAGCAACAGGAGCGATTGCAGATAGATGCTGACTGCGCCATCAACACCATACAATTGTGTGTGTCTTCTGACAAAGCTGGCCTCTAGCGAACAACCTACGCAACATGAATGTGCGGCAGCAGGGCTGTCCCAACAGCCACTGCAGCAACATAGCATCATCATGTCATGATTACATGCTTCTCACAGGGCTACAGAGTCTGACATGATACCTTGGCATGACCATCAGCTTCAGCCAGCTGGCCTTGCAGCTCCCTGCAACACCATATGAAGCTGTTAACCGTGATATAAGCAAGGCATTTTGCATGATGTATTTAGGCTGTGCCTGACAAGACATACCTGCGGTTTGCATAGGTTCAGCACACAACATGCAAAAGCTGCCCATGCTGCCGCAATGCTGTAAGTGCGGCAGTCACTGTCTACATGGAGTGTAAATTGCGCAGCTAGACAAGAGTGTATAGCAGCTTGGCACGAGCCATGCTCTCTATCACTGCGCAAGAAGATGGACATGCACCAGGTGAATGGAAGCTGACACATGGAGATGTGGATCATGTGCTGAGCAACCAACAGCACTTGACTCAGCATGCACACAGCATACTGATTATTCTGATGTAATGATGTTCTGCTATATTACACATTACTGACTGTTGCAGAATAGCGTACCTGGTGTGGCGGTGCGCTTCTGCAGCTTGGGCTTCTGAATGGCTCCATTGCTTCTGTGCCTCTGCCAGCTCCCTCTGCATACAGACATGCATATGGTCACCTTCAGCAAGCGCACTTGACTGTGCTGCTTCCCTCAGTGTTCAGTCAGGCAAACATCAAAAAGCCAAACTGTTGCCTGAGTAACTATGTACTGACCTTGTTGATGCAGAGCCAGCTTAGGCGGCCCTGACTCTGGCGCCATGAAAGCAGCATTGCATTGTCTCTGTATGAAGTATATAGTTTGATGCACAAGATGGAACACTTCAGGTCACACTGCTCTTGTTTTATGTTGTGTGCACAAATGCAGCATGCAATGGTCAGCACCGTCAGGAGCCCACATGACAGCAGGTGTGTACCTCAGTTGATTGCAGCTGGGCTTCTGTTTGGGCACAGCGATGCAGAGCTTCTCTAGCTGCCCTGTCTGTCTCAGCAGCCCTGCCCTCCCCTTCCCTGACCCTTTCTGCAAGGCTGCTGAAGTCTGCTTCTGCCTGTTCACCCAACACACACTATCTGTCTAGCAGCGATGAGATATGCATTGCTGCTGACTTGGTATGGTCTGTAGTGCACTCTACGTCAGTGTCAAGAGTCTATCAAGCTGTCAATTGGGCCTGGCAGACAGACAAAGCTGCAGAAAAATATCAGGGGGTTGTGCGACTCAGGGGACAAAATGGATACATCCACTGTACACACTTACACCTTGCATGCAACTTCCAGCTTCACACGAGGCAAGCAACTGGGAGACATTCTGGGTGAGTGCACAAGGGGGACAGCACCTGATGGGCGCGGTGTTGCGCCTGGTGCAGGTCATGCTGCAGGTCACCACCTCTGGCCTCTGCCCTGTCAATGCGCCGGTCAGCTTGCTTGCGTACCTCCTCCAGCCTGCACTCGCTCTTTGTGTCACACATGCATACAAGAGCCGTTGGCCCCTCATGGGGTAGGGCCTTAGCCTCAGGAGGACTTGTAATCTATGCATATAGACGTTGATAGTGCTCAGATACTGGATGCCTGCAGGAGCTTGGTGAGTCAGCTGTGTAGCGCAGGTTCAGGCTTTAGCATCCCTGCTTGTGACAGACTTATAGATTGCTGTGGCTAGCATGAGCACCAGGATGTGACCTGCAAGCTTTGCACAAGTGACAGGGAATGCAGAGTCAGGGCACAGGTTTCAGCATCCCTGCTTGTGCCAGACTCATAGATTGCTGTGGCTAGCATGAGCACCAGAATGCAAAATGCAACCTCTGCACAGATGACAGGGGATGTGGATCTGGGCGCATTGATGTTGGTCCTTGCTGAGGAATGAACAGGAAGGCTGTTTTCCAATGTCAACAAATTGTCATCTAGTGTCAAAGTGTTGTCATCTTTATCCTCAAAAATCTGACATTGCAATCCTGAACATGCATTGGGAATGACCTGCTGATCAGCAATGCAATGGTGGTTGGAGAGCCAAACTATTTTGTGTTCAGCTTGCTGCAGATAACTCACTGTTGCTGCAAAGCAGAGATCTTGGCCTCACAGGCAGCAGAATGCTTTTGAGCCTTGCTCAGCTTCTCCTGACTTGCCTCTACTTCTTCCGCCAAAGCCTACACAAAGCAAGGCAAGATTCAGATAGAACAACCGCTTCATTGACTTTCTCAAATGAAGCTGCCCCTGTACTGAAATACCCTGCTGTGCCACAGACCATGAGTGCAACCTGTTACAAGAACATGCTGGCATTGCTTCAGCTTGGCCTCACATGCATGAGCACATGCGACGGCATAGGTTCAATCAAGCATGAAGTTTTTTGCAACAGACACGCAGATTGTCTCTGGGTAATGCATGCTGAAACTCATATATCATGCAGGTATGACAAGCGCGACGCAGAAGCTTGCATGAAGGAACTCATGGCAGACGTGTATCACTGGGATCATTCTTTCACGACGCCTTTGCAGGCTTATACAGCTGCACACAAGAATACTACATACCGACCATGTGTGACACAATCCTAAGTGAGCCACATGCGATGCAGTCATTGTGCAGTGAACAGCTTCCAGATTGAAGCGCGTCATCAGCAAAGCTGTTTATGAGACACACCTTGTGAGCCTTTTCTTTGGAGGCAAGGCCCTCATGCAGCTGGTTGAGGCGGTCCTGCAAAACCCGCCCTGTCCCACACTCACTCCCTCCACCTCCTCCTGAGTTCCTCACATCACCCTGCATCACCTCTAACATTCACTTCTGTGGCAGCATCCTGTTCTATGTATGCAACAGCTTTGTGCATGTTGCATGGCACCATCATACCTTCCCTGCAGGATCACACACCCATAGCACTTATGCCCTGATGTGCCTGGTTGGCAGCAAAATACTTGCAATGTTATTGCACGACGTTTTAATTTGATGCAATTTCAGGATGGTCAAGAAGTGCAAGTTTGCTTCAGACGGCGGACTGTGTACCTGATACCAATACTTGTGATGGGTGAAAATTACGCATGTTATGTTATGGCCTGTGCCAAACAATCCAAGAGCTGGCCTTTACTTAAGCATCCAGCTGACACTAGGGCATTGTGTGTGTTGCAAAATCTCATTTCATGCCATTGATACACTGCACCTAGGCTTGCACTCAAGAGCACAAAGTACCATGCAGCACACAATGGAACAGTGTAGTAGACAAGAAGGCGTTGTGGTAGACAATACATTGGGGTGAGAGGTGGGCCAGGTTTGAAAAACACAGCATGAGGCAACAGCAAAACGTCATATGGCAGCCTGCTTCACGTGTATTGCTGCATGATGGACATAAGTCTCACCCAGGAGACAGCAGCTTTGAGGTCTGCGACACGAGTCCTGAGCCTGAGGCCCTCACTGTGGCTGATCTGCAGGGCTGCTGTTGCATCTGAGAGGCGTGCCTTCAGTGCCCTCACAGCATCCTGCACCACATGCATAACTCTCAGCTTGCTAAGTGGGTGCTGTGATGAATCTGTTTAGTGCCTCAAGCTGCTCATGCTGTAGCACTGATTGTAACATGCCAGGTCACCGGGCAATTTCAACAATTGTTTCCAGAAGCAATGAGTTCTATACACGGATCACAGATGGACTTGAATAAGGATGCACGACCCTGCAAATCCCTGTCAGTGTGGAACACAGAGTGAACGGGCGAAGCCATGCGCACTGCAGAATCATCTCAAAAGTCATGGAGCTGCGCTTTTCTTTTCTTACTTGTTGCTCTTGAAAACTGAAAAAGGGTGCACCTAGTTGCAGATGTCAAGCTGCTTTCAAAAGGCATGTCCCTTGTGATGGCGTTTGTGATGGTCGGCCAGAGTCCATGAGCAGCATCTCAAAATCAAGTGTCGACGGCATCAAGCATGCATGCTAGCAAGCACAGCTGACCCACTTTTCACAAACAAGGTGTTCCTACGGGCCATCACACGCTGCACATGGGCCTCACAGCTGTTTGATGCCTGAACGTGATTCCCATATCAAACTGTGCTTGGGTTGTTCTGGGACTTTCCTCTTCCACAGCGAACCCAAAGAACTGCAATTGTCAAGCTTGCACAGACCTATGCATCAGCACTTCAGTATGTATGCAACTCGACACTGTGCACTTGTTTGCTGATGTGCATTTCCTGATCATATTCGGGATGAAGGAAGCTGACCTTGTATTTGCGCGCGGAAGTATCTCGAGACTCAAGCTTCTCCTGAGTCTTCTGCAGCTTCTGCAACAGCTGCGGCAGCTGCACAGCAGCAGCCGCCTCCCCAGGGTTGGTCCCTGCTGTTTGGGGTGGGGCCGGCCAAGACTGTTTGCCATCACCTGGTGTCATGTTCTGGTCCCACATCAGAGCAGGCTGACCACCGTACATCTGCTGTGCTGGCTGCTGCTGTTGATGTTGCGGCTGCTGCTGGTAGTGCTGCTGCTGCTGCTGCTGCTGCTGATAGGGATGCTGCTGGTACTGCGGAGGTATCTGAGGGGTAGGGGCAAACCAAACCCGAGGTGGGCTGCTTTTCTCCTGTGCTTGAGACTTGAGTTCAGCCATCTGGTTGGTGAGCTCCTGCAAAGTCATGCAAACATGCATTGAAGTGACACAACAAAGGCTGCCCTGAGATTGACTGGATGGCTCTCAAGTTGCATGCAGCACATGGCGTGAAAAGCATATGCATGCTCATGTAGTCATACAAAACTTTGATGACAGATGGTATGTCAGGTACAGCTGAGCTCCTGCATGTTGGTGAAAGCCGCGCTGCTCAACATTGCAGTCCATGGCAGCAAAAATGCTGACAAATGCAATAGTATCTTGCACACGCAGAAACAAACCAGCGCATTCTAATCTAGCACACCTCTTGCTTGCTCTGCATCTTGCCAATCTCCCTATCTCTGCTTGCCAGCAGAGTGCGCAACTCCTCAGCCTCGCTCTGCCATCGCCACCTGTCTTGTTCGGCACGAGCTGCTCGCACTTCAGAACCGCTTGAGTGCTCTGCTAACCGGCCTTGTGCTTGAGATAGAGCAGTTTCCAAACTGGCTACCTGCAGTGAAACATGAGGCGTTCCAGGTGCTCAAGTACATGCCACACAGATGAAAAGGTGTTGTTTGATGACCACCTTTTCATGGAAAAAGGTGTGTGTGCCGCCACTCAGAGTGTGTGGACTGACACCATGCGGTGGATCATACAAGGTATACCGAGTGTACAAGGTCATGACATGCGATGCCAGGTTGATGCTGCGCCAGGGGCAGCGCAAAGTGCGAACAAAACACAGCCAAGTGCTGCTGCAAACCTGTTGCTGGCTCTGCTCTAGTTGTCGCTGCATGGCTATTTGTGCATCAGTCCCTTGTATCAGCTGATTGTGAGTCATGGTGACAGCTGCGTGCTGCTGATCCATCTGTTGCTGTAGGGTCCTTTTCTGTGTGACTAAGGCATCCTCCAGCTGGGTCAAGGCCCGGTCCTTTGACTCCAAAGCAGATTCCCAGTTCTGTCTTGCTTCTTGAGAGCGTTGCTGCATTACACAGACAACACTCACAGTACACCTGTCGTCCAGGCAGGTGCACCACATGCTGTGTGCATGACATATAACATGAATGGCAAGTTCTGTATGGTTGACTGTCTGTGCTATGTGCATTGAAGTTGCTTACCACTAGGCGCAGATGCTGGTCTTGTAGCTCTTCAAGCTGTGCCTCGCGTTCTGCCAGAGCAGACCTCAACCATATTGACTGCTGCACAGTGATGGTCAAATCAGTGCTGCTGCCAAACAGGCAAGTTGTCTAGTACTGAGCCTCTCTGTGCAGCACTCATCATACAGGTTGAACGTGAAGCCACATAATCAGGACTGGTAGCAACTTCATCATGCTCACATCACTCTGTTGGTACAAGGCCCTCTGCCTTGCCTGATTGCTGTATCCTTCCACCTAAGATCAAGCGATATCTGCTGACTGGGCGGCCATGATACATAAGCACAAAACAGCTTGCAGCACTAGTGGAACTTGCAGCTCAGTCTACCGTACTGTTCTACTTACCGGCCCAGACTGAACTCTGTCTTCATAGGCAAAGTCTTGTTGACTGCAAGGCTACCGGGTTTAAGCGCAGTAACAACGCCTGGCGGTAAACGAGTCAACAATTCGTTCAGTGCTCACAAGCCTCGCACCTCGCTTGCTCGGGAGGAATTCCAAGCAGTTGTTCTGCTTGATGCAATGCTGCATCCAGATTTGGATTGTTCAAGTCCACCTCCTCGTCGCTAGTGTCGCTGTATGCCATCGCTGAAATTTACTTTGAGCGCGGTCCCATGGGCTCATGTAATGTCAGGAAGCATCTGGACTCTCAGCCAGACAGCAAGCGACACTCTGACATTGCTGACACATTGCGGCTATCTTGCCGGTCAAGCTGTGAAGTGGACTTGAGTGTCAACGCAAATGCAGTGAGCAGTGAGCTTGAGCTTTGAGTAGCTGAGAGCTGAGGAGACTTGACACGCTCTTCAATTGCCGGGAAGACTGGACAGGCATCACATACTCCCTTTGCTTCTCCTGCTTGTGCGCTTTCAAGGATCCCTATCTGCCAAGATGCGTGAGATTGTGCACATCCAGGCTGGTCAGTGCGGTAACCAGATAGGTCAGTGCAGTCTCTTGCTTCGAGCCTGACCTCGAGAACACCTAAAAGTCTAATCCAAGCTGGCTTTGGCTGCTTTGCCGGTCAACTGGCCGGCTTATTCGCTCAGCCGCCAGCTAACAATATGCCTTGCTGCTTGCAGGAGCCAAGTTCTGGGAGGTGGTGTGTGATGAGCATGGTGTGGTAAGTGACGATCCACAGGCCACTACAGCTGTTGACTTTGGATCTTCAGCTTGCCTGAACTTGGTCTTTTATGCTGCAGGATCCCACTGGTACCTACCATGGCGACTCAGACTTGCAGTTGGAGCGTGTCAACGTGTACTTCAACGAGGCTAGCGGAGGTAAGCGATCTTTGCTTATTATGGCGGGCTGGGCATGGCAGCAAATACTGACGGTATGAGTTGCGCTTCCAACGTCACTCTAAGTCTGTCTCGTCGCACAGGACGATACGTGCCAAGAGCCATCTTGATGGACCTTGAGCCTGGTACTATGGACTCCGTCAGGTCTGGTCCATACGGACAGGTGTTCCGTCCAGACAACTTCATCTTCGGCCAGACCGGCGCCGGT
>JAABUP010001979.1_pt1 | contig 41455 bp, 37 predicted proteins | sample 5559201 | NCBI WGS metagenome assembly JAABUP01 (sample SAMN10711887, study PRJNA513373) | rock metagenome | isolation source: Antarctica rocks | place: Antarctica
CGGGCGCCGCGCTGCCGCCCTGCTCGACACACAGGTCGTCTGGGCCGACCGGGCAAGGACATTCGTGCCGGTGGACCGACCTGACCTCGTCGCAGCAGCCGTCCAGCGCCTCCTCCGCATCTCCGCCTGCCCCGGGCCAGCATCGGTGTCCCGACGGTGTAGCCGTTGCCTCCTGTCCCGGTAGCCGAACCTCCTACGGGAACGGCCGGCCGGCCGGACCTCGAGCCCGAGCGGAGGCCCGGTCTCCGTAAGACCCGCCCGCGTAGATGCCCGGTGATGGGGGGGCGGCCAGCGGACGCGGCTGCGCTGCGCGCACTGCTGGCCAAGGGGGCGCTCGCCGGCGCGCTCTTCCGGGTCGACCGTCCGGAAACCACCTGCGCTTCTCCCAGCAGCTCACCGGCTGAAGCCGCGCCGGCCACCGGCGGCCGGCGCCCGCCGACAGGCGTGGACACTCGAGGGCGCCATGACGGTGACCGGGAGCGAGCAGTCCGAGCTGGCCGCACGGCTCCCGCTGCTGATGCTGCGCGACGAGGCGCGGCTGCGCCGGGAGCTGGCCCGCGGCCGCTGGTCGCCGGAGCGGGCGGCCCGCGAGGTCGGGCAGGCCGAGGCGCGGGTGGCGGCCCGACGCGCCGCCGTACCCGTTCTCAGCTATCCCGCGCTGCCCGTCACGGACCGGCGCGAGGACCTGCTTGCGGCCATCCGCGAGCACCAGGTCGTCGTCGTCGCCGGAGAGACCGGCTCGGGCAAGACCACCCAGCTGCCCAAGCTCTGCCTGGAGCTCGGCCGGGGGGTGCGCGGGCTGATCGGGCACACCCAGCCGCGCCGGATCGCCGCCCGCACGGTCGCCGAGCGCATCGCCGCCGAGCTCGGCGTGCCGCTCGGTGACGTGGTGGGCTATGCGGTGCGGTTCACCGACCAGGTCGGCCCGCGCACGCTGGTCAAGATCATGACCGACGGGATCCTGCTGGCCGAGATCCGCCGTGACCGGGACCTGCTGGCCTACGACACGATCATCGTCGACGAGGCACACGAGCGCAGCCTGAACGTGGACTTCCTGCTCGGCTACCTGCACCGGCTGCTCCCCCGCCGTCCCGACCTCACGCTCGTCATCACCTCGGCGACGATCGACCCCGGCCGGTTCGCGGCGCATTTCGGCGGGGCGCCGGTGGTCGAGGTGAGCGGCCGGACCTACCCCGTGGAGGTCCGCTACCGGCCACTGGTGGTCGACCAGCCCGACGAGATGGCCGAGGACGGCGAGCCGCGGGACGCCGTCACCGCCACCGTCGACGCCGTCCTCGAGCTCACCCGGGAAGGCCCGGGCGACGTGCTGGTCTTCTGCAGCGGCGAGCGGGAGATCCGCGACACCGCAGAGGCTCTGACCGCCGCGGCCCGCGCGCGGCCGGCGCTGCGCGACCTCGAGGTGCTGCCGCTCTACGCCCGGCTGTCGGCCGCCGAGCAGCACCGCGTGTTCGAGCCGGCGAGCGGGCCGGGACGCCGGGTCGTGATCGCGACCAACGTCGCCGAGACCTCGCTGACCGTCCCCGGCATCCGCTACGTCGTCGACCCCGGCACGGCGCGCATCTCGCGGTGGAGTCCCAGGACGAGGGTGCAACGGCTGCCCATCGAGGCGGTTGCGCGGGCCAGCGCGGACCAGCGCAAGGGCCGCTGCGGCCGGGTCGCGGCCGGGGTGTGCATCCGGCTCTACAGCGAGCAGGACTTCCTCGCCCGCCCGGCGTTCACCGACCCGGAGATCCAGCGGACCAACCTCGCCGCGGTCATCCTGTCGATGGCGGACCTCGGCCTCGGGGCGGTCGCCGACTTCCCTTTCCTCGACCCACCGGACCGCCGGTCGGTCCGCGACGGGCTCGACGTCCTGACCGAGCTCGGGGCGCTGGAGGCTGCTGCCCCCGGGGGCGCGGCCGGTGCCCCGCAGGCGGTGGCGCCGCGGCTGACCGAAACGGGTCGGCGGCTGGCCCGGCTGCCCGTCGACCCGCGCTTCGCCAGGATGATCCTGGAGGCCGACCGGGTGGGGGGCGTCCGCGAGATCTGCGTGATTGCAGCCGCTCTCACCATCCAGGACCCGCGGGAGCGACCCACGACCTCGTCCGGCGCCCAGCAGCGGGCGGCCGAGCTGCACGCGCGCTTCACCGACCCGACCTCGGACTTCCTGACGCTGCTCGCGATGTGGGACTACGTCGCCGAGCAGCAGCGCGAGTTGTCGTCGTCGGCGTTCCGGCGGTTGTGCAAGCGGGAGTTCCTGCACTATCTGCGCATCCGGGAGTGGCAGGACCTCGAGGGCCAGCTCCGCCGGGCCGCCGCCGAGCTGGGCATCGGCATCAATGACACGCCGCCGGCACCCGAGGTGCTGCACCTCGCGCTGCTGTCCGGCCTGCTGTCGCGGGTGGGGCTCAAGGACGGCGCTAAGAACGAGTACGCCGGGGTGCGCAACGCCCGTTTCGTGCTGGCGCCCGGGACCCCGCTTGCGAAGAAGGGCCCGCGCTGGGTCGTCGCCGCGGAGCTGGTGGAGACCACGCGGCTGTTCGGCCGGGTCGCGGCGAAGATCGAGCCGGGCTGGATCGAGCAGCTCGCCGTGCACCTGGTCGCCCGCTCCTACAGCGAGCCGCACTGGGACGCCGAGCTCGGCTCGGTGATGGCGCTGGAGCGGGTCACCCTGTGGGGCCTGCCGCTCGCCGTGGGCCGCGCCGTCACCTACGGCTCGATCGACCCCGGGCTGTCCCGCGAGCTGTTCTTGCGGCACGCGCTGGTCGACGGCGACTGGAGCACCCACCACGCCTTCTGGGCCCGCAACCGGGCGCTGCTCGCCGACGCCGAAGAGCTGGAGCACCGGGCCCGTCGCCGCGACATCGTCATCGACGACGCCAGGCTCTACGACTTCTACGACGCCCGGGTGCCCGCCGATGTGGTCAGCGCCAGGCACTTCGACGCCTGGTGGAAGCGCACCAGGGTCGACACCCCCGACCTGCTGACGCTGACCTCGGCGGACCTGGTCACGCCCGGGGCCGACGTCGACGACGTGGACCAGCCGCCCACCTGGGAGACCGACGACCTGTCCCTGCCGCTGAGCTACGTCTTCGAGCCCGGCGCCGAGGACGACGGCGTGACGCTGCACGTGCCGCTGGAGCTGCTGCCGGCCCTGCACGCGGAAGAGACCGACTGGCTGGTGCCGGGCCTGCGCGAGGAGCTGGTCACCGCGCTCATCCGCGGGCTGCCCAAGGTGCTGCGGCGCAGCTTCGTGCCGGCGCCGGACACGGCGCGGGCGGCGCTCGCCCGGGTCATTCCGCGCGCGGAACCGCTGCTGCCGGCGCTCTCCCGGGCGCTGGAGGAGCTGACCGGCGTCTGGGTGCGTCCCGAGGAGTGGGCGCCCGCGGCGCTGCCCGCGCACCTGCGGCTGCGGTTGGAGGTGACCGGTGCGGACGGGCGGGTCGTTGCCGAGGGTCGGGACGTCGAGCAGCTGCAGTCGCGGCTGCGCCCCCGGGTCCAGGCCACCCTCGCGGCGGCGGCACCCGCGGTGCAAGCGGTGGGGCTGGCGGCCTGGACCATCGGCGCGCTCCCGTCGGCCGTCGTCCTGCGGCGCGGCGGCCACGACGTGCAGGGCTTTCCCGCGCTCGTCGACGAGGGCACGTCGGTCGCGGTGCGGGTGCTCGACAGCGAGGCGGCGCAGGCAACCGCGCACCCGCTGGGGACCAGGAGACTCCTGCTGCTGCAGGGGCCCTCGCCGGTCAGGGCCGTGCAGGGCAGCATGCCGAACGCCGCCATGCTCGCCCTCGGCAGCGCGCCGGGGGGTGCCGCCGCCGTGCTCGACGACTGCGCCGAGGCCGCTGTCGACGCGCTGGTGGCGCGGGCCGGCGGGCCGGTCTGGGACGAGGCATCCTGGTCGGCGCTGCTCGCCGCGGTGCGCGCCGGGCTGCCGGCGGAGATGCGGGCCGTGGTGACCCGCGCAGCCGAGATCCTGGGGGTGGCAAGGGAGGTCGCGCGGGGCCTCTCCTCCACCTCGCAGCCAGCCCTGCTCCCGGCGTACAGCGACATGCGCGCGCAACTCGCCGCCCTGGTGCACCCCGGCTTCGTCACCGCGGCGGGGACGGCACGGCTGCCCGACCTGCTGCGATATGTGCGCGCAATCGAGCGGCGGCTGGGCACGGTCGCGGCGGGCCCCGCGCGCGACCGCGAGCGGCAGCGCAGGGTGGAGGCCGTGCGGGCACTGCTGGACGACCGGGCGGCAGGACTGCGCCCGGGATCCTCTGCGGCCACGGCGATCTCGGAGATGCGGTGGATGGTGGAGGAGCTGCGGGTCAGCCTGTTCGCGCAGCAGCTCGGCACGCCGTATCCGGTCAGCGAGCAGCGCATCGTGCGCGCGCTCGACCGCGCGGCTTGAGCCCGACCTTGACTTGACGGGCAGTGGCGTACGGCAGACTGTATACGGGTGACAACGACCACGGGTGCTTCCGAGACCTGGCAGGCGCGGATCACCCATGACCTCGCCGCCCAGTTGCGGGACGATGCGGAGCTGCTCGGGCTCGACGGCCGCACCGAGATCGTCAAGGCTGCGCTGGAGCTGCTGCATCGGCGCGCCGCCGAGGAACGCATGGCCCGGAGCGTCGACGACTTTTACGGCACCAGCGAGCCACCGCTGCCGATCGGTGTCCGGTCGGCGTCCGCCGCCTACCGGTCCGATGCCACTCCCTGAGCCCTTCCGAGGCGAGGTGTGGGACGTGGAATTCGACGACTTCGGAAGGCATCCCGCGATCGTGCTCAGCATCAAGCCGCTCAACGGTCGGCTCGGACACGTCGCGGTCATCGCGGTGACGGGCACCCGTGGACCGGAGCAGACCCACGTGCCCCTCACTGCGGACGCGGGGCTGACGCGCTACGAGGAGTCCTACGCAGACGTCACCGCCCTGCAACCGGTCGCCAGGAGCCGCCTGCTGGCGCGCCGGGGACTACTCACCAGAGCTGAACTCGACCGTCTCGGACGCCAGCTCGCCATCTATCTAGGCCTGTGATGAGTGCACGCGTGACTCTGCGAGCGACCCGTGTCGCTATGCCCTGGCCGGCTCTCCGGCGAGCAGGAGGCGCGCGACCACCTCGGTCATGATCTCCGTCGTACCGCCCCCGATGCCGAGGATCCGGCTGTCGCGGTAGTGCCGCTCGACCTCGCTCTCGCGCAGGTAGCCCATCCCCCCGTGCAGTTGCACGGCATCGTCGACGACGGCATCACAGGCCGCCACCGCGGTGTTCTTCGCCATTGCGACCTGCGCGATCACGTCTTCGCCGGCGAGCCAGCGGTCGGTCACCGCGCGGACGTAGGTGCGCGCGACGTCGACCTGGCGGGCCATTTCCGCGAGGCGGTGCCGCACGACCTGACGGGTCGCCAGCGGCCGGCCGAAGGTCTCCCGCTGACGCACCCAGGTGAGCGTGAGGTCCAGGCAGCGCTGCGCGGTGGCGACTGCCTGCACGGCGAGCGAGAGCCGCTCGGACGCGAACTGCCGCATGATCTGGGCGAAGCCGCCGTCGAGCGGGCCGACCAGGTTGGCCGCCGGCACCCGCACCCCGTCGAAGTGCAACTCGGCCGTGTCGGAGCAGTGCCAGCCCATCTTGCGCAGCGGCGCGGCGACCGTGAAGCCGGGCATGCCGCGCTCGAGGACGAGCAGCGAGATCCCTGCGTGGCCGGGTCCGCCGGTGCGTACGGCGGTGGTGACGAAGTCGGCCCGGGTGCCGGAGGTGATGTAGAGCTTCGAGCCGTCCACCACGAACTCGTCGCCGTCGCGCATCGCCCGGGTGCGCAACGCGGCGACGTCGCTGCCCGTCTCGCTCTCGCTGACCGCGAGCGAGACGATCGCCTCGCCGGCGAGCACCGGACGCGCCACCCGGTCGATCAGCCTCCGGTCGCCGGCGTGCACGAGGTGCGGCAGCCCGATGCCGTGCGTGAACAGGCCCGCGACCAGGCCGCTCGACCCACCGGCGAGGATCAGCTCCTCGGTCACCACCATCGCGTCGACGGCGTCGCCGCCGGACCCGCCGACCTGCTCGGCGAAGCCGATCCCGAGCAGCCCGGCGTCGGCCGCCGCGCGGTGCAGGCTGCGCGGCAGGCAGCCCTCGTCCTCCCACCGGGACAGGTGCGGGAGCACCTCGCGCTCGGCGAACCGGCGCACGGACTGCCGCAGGGCCAGGCGCTCGGGCGTGTCCCAGGTCACGCTGTCAATCTAGGGCGCGGTCGATCTAGGGCGCGGCTCAGGCGGGGACGGGAACCGGCAGCCGCAGGCTGCCCTCGGCGTCCGTGCTGGCGAGGCCGGCGACCAGGTCGTACGACGTGACCCGGTCCGCCGGGTCCGGCACCATGGTGGTCACGATCAGCTCGTCCGCCATCGTCTCCGCCGCCAGCGCGAGCAGGCCCTCGCGGACCGTCGCCGGGTCGCCGATGGACCTGGCTGGCGAGCCGCTCGTCGGCGAACGCCCGCTCCGCCGGCGTCCATCGGTGCGCGGCCGTCTCGGCCTCGGTGGGCAGCGGCCCGGGCTGCCCGCTACGCAGCCGCAGGAACGACAGCGCGCCGGGCTCCGCGAGGGCCTGCGCACGCTCGGTCGTGGGCGCACAGGTCACACCGACGCAGACAGCGGCGTAAGGCTCGGCCAGCAGGTCCGACGGGCGAAAGGTGCTGCGGTACAGCGCGAGCGCCGGCAGGGTGTTCTGCGGCATGAAATGGTGGGCGAAGGCGAAGGGCAGCCCGAGCATGCCTGCCACCTGCGCGCTGTAGCCGCTGGACCCCAGCAGCCAGACGTCCGGGGCGTTGCCTTCGGCGGGGATCGCGTGCACGCCGTCGACGGGCCCGTGGAAGTAGGCCAGGAGGTCCACCAGCTGCTGAGGGAAGTCCTCGGCGTCCAAGCCCTCGACCGTACGACGCAGGGCGGCGGCGGTGCGCTGGTCGGTGCCCGGTGCCCGGCCGATGCCGAGGTCGACCCGGCCGGGGTGCAGCGCCTCCAGCAGGCCGAACTGCTCGGCGACGACCAGCGGCGCGTGGTTGGGCAGCATCACCCCGCCGCTGCCCATCCGGATGCGCCGGGTCGCCGCCGCGAGATGTGCGAGCAGCACCGGCGGACTCGAGCTGGCGACCCCGGGCATGCCGTGGTGCTCGGCCACCCAGTAGCGCGTGAACCCCAGCTCGTCCGCGCGCCGGGCCAGCTGGGTGCTCGCGGCCAGCGCAGCACTCGCCGTGGAGCCACTGGTGACCGGCACTAGGTCGAGGACGGACAGGCGCGGGGCCGAGGTGGCAGTCACCTGCGGTGCAACCCGGGCCGCGTACCCGACGTTCCCGCCACCTGGGAGACGAGCAGGATGAGCAGGTGCCCCGGACGAGTGTGACGTCGTGACAGACGTGACGGACACTGGACCGCCGCTGTGGGCGATCGGGGTGCTGCTCGCGCTGCTGCTGGTGCCCTACGTCGTGTTCCTGCTGCGCCGTGAGCGGCGGGGAGACCCGCCACCGGAGCCGCCGGATCGGCCCGAGGGGAAGCCATGAGCTCGGCGCACGAGAATGCGGACCTCCCGACGGTGGTCAGCGAGACCGCCCCGAGCAATGCGTTCCTCGGCAACCTCGTGGAGGTCTGCATCGTCACCGAGGACCACCGCCGCACCATGGCCGGCCTCGTGCGGCTCGGTGTCGGGCCGTTCCGCGTCTACACGTTTGACGACGCGAACCTGGCCGACGCGACCTACCGCAGCGAGCCGAGCCCCTTCAGCCTGAAGGTCTGCTTCGCCACCAACCGCGGCCTGACCTGGGAGATCATGCAGCCGCTCACCGGACGCACGATCATGCGGGAGTTCCTCGACACGCACGGCGAAGGCATTCACCATGTCGCCTTCGACTGCGACGACGCGCCGTCGGACCAGCGGGTGGCGAGCTTCGCCGCGCGCGGATTCGCATCGACCCAGTCCGGCCGCTGGGTCGATCAGAACTCCTTTTCCTTCTTCGACACCGCGACACCGAAGGCGCGACGACCACCTGCTTCGAGACCTACCACTTCCCCGCGGGCTTCCCCTTCCCCGAGCCCGAGGAGTGGTACCCGGGCCCACCGCACCGACCGCGGTTGTGCCAAGGCCGCCGCCGTTCTGGGACCGATTCATCTATCGCGCTCACGAGGCCGCCAGACTCGGCGTGACTGACCATGGACCGGGCTGACTGACGTACTTCGCCTTCCGATCGGCCGCTCCGGGTGCAGTCCCGTGGCAGGTCACGCTCGCGAGTCCCCACAGCTCCCCCGCCGGTAGGTGCCACGCGGCCTTGCCCGAGCATCCGCGGGCCCCTCGTCACCGATCGGCGCCCGGGTCGGGAAGAGGGGCCTGCAACGACAAGCGCCCGCTAACGCCTACGCGCCGGAGGGCGGTACCGGTTCCCAGGTGCGCTATGCCCTGGGACCTGTCTGGGCATGCAGCGTGAGTGCGACGACGGGAATCGGACGGGCGGTCTTGTTCTGGTAGTCCGCGAAACCCGAGTACCGGCCGGCCTGCTCCGCAAAGACCTGGGCACGTAGCGGCTCCGGCAGCACTTGGGCGTCCGCGTCAACGGAGCGCTCGCCAATCTCGACGACGACCCGGGGGTGGGCGATCAGGTTGTGGAACCAGGCGGGGTTGGTGTCGGCGCCGGCGGCGGAGGCGAAGACGTACACCCGGTCGGGGTTGTGCTCGTCCGGGAGGTACATCATCGGGCTGGTCCGCGGTGACCCGGTACGTGCCCCGACGGTGGTCAGCAGCAGGACCGGGGCGGCGCCGAAGGAGGCGATTCGTCCGCCGCTGGCGCGGAACTCGGCGATGTTGCGCTCGTTGAATCTCAGTACCTGGTCACGGTCCACTGCTGCTCCTGTGGTTGGTGGTGGGTTAGCAGGGCTGGTCACAGGGCGCGCAGGACCCTGACGCGGTCGGCGGTGGCGCGCCGGGCGACGTCGGTATCGAAGGCGATCTGGTCGAACTCGTGGGGGACTCCGGGGTGCAGGTGGAACTCGACCTCGACGCCGGTGCGGCTGAGCAGCCGGGCGTAGTCGAGGTCCTCGTCGCGGAAGATGTCGAGCTGGCCGACCTCGATGTACGCCGGGGGCAGCCCGGCGGCGTCGCCCAGCCGCGCCGGGGCGGCGTAGGCCGGCACGTCCGGGCCGCCGGCGGCGGCCCCGAGCGTCGCCTGCCACCCGGTGGTGTTCGTCGTAGGACCAGACGGCGTAGGGGACGAGCTCGGGGTCGGGAGTGGTGTTGCGCTCGTCGAGCATCGGGATCACCAGGATCTGCCGCGCCAGCGCCGGCCCTCCGCGATCACGAGCCAGCAACGCCACAGCGGCGGCCAGGCCGGCGCCGGCGCTGTCTCCCATGACCGCGATCCGGGTCGGGTCGACACCCAGCTCCGCTGCGTGGGCGACAAGCCACAGGAGGCCTGCGTAGCAGTCGTGCAGGGGCGCCGGATACGTGTTGTCAGGTGCGCGACGGTAGTCCACCGACAGCATCGGCAGACCGCTGCCGGCGGTGTAGCGGGCGACCGGCCCGTCGAACAGGTCCACGGTGCCCAGGATCATCCCGCCACCGTGCAGGTACACAGCAGCCGGACCGGGCCCGCGCCGTCCTTGGTGTACCAGCGCAGCAGGATCCTCGCGCCGTCGTCGATGACGGTGTGGAAGTCGCGGATCGTGACGTCGGTCGGCATCGGCTGGGCGGTGCCGCTGCGGTGCAACCGATCTCGCTGGGCCAAGCGGTAGCAGGGCCGGCCGCTGACCTGCGTGCGTCACATGACCGGCGTGAGCACGATTTTGCCGGCCAGAGTGCCCGCGTCGCTCTGCTCGTGCACCGCTCTGAGCTCGGTCAGCGGGCGGGTGGCGGCGACGTCGACGTGCAGCTCGCCGGCGTCGACCTTGGCGACCAGACCGGCGAGCTGCCCGGCGTCGGCGCGCACGAACATCGAGACCACCCGGACGTCACCGCCGGCCGCCTCCGGCCCAGGCGGCACGGTGGTGACGAACACCCCGCCGGGACGCACCAGAGCGAGCAGCGCCGACAGCTCTGCCGCCGGGACCGCGGCCAGGTTCAGCACGAGGTCGACGGGCTGAGCGACCGCGGCTGGGACGGACGTCGAGGTGTAGTCGATGAGCTGGTCGGCGCCGTAGGAACGGACCCTGCCGCTGCTACGCGGACCCGCGGTCGCGATCACCACCGCGCCGGCCTGCTTCGCCAGCTGGACCGCGTAGCCGCCCACGGCGCCGCCCGCCCCGTTGATCAGGACACGCTGCCCGGCTCGCAGGTCTGCGTGCTCGAACAGGGCCTGCCATGCCGACAGCGCCACCGCCGGCATCGAGGCCGCGTCGGTCAGGGCGATGGTGCGGGGAGCGGCGGATAGCACCTCGGCCGCCGCCACGACGTAGTCGGCCGCCGCCCCGTCGGCGTGCATCGCCAGGAAGCCGACCACCTTCTCGCCCACGCTCACGTTGTTCACTCCGTCGCCGGGGACAGTGACCGTGCCCGACACGTCGAGACCGGGCGTGTGCGGCAGGCGCAGCGCGAACGCCTGCTGCAGGTACCCGGCGCGGATCGCCGCGTCGACCGGGTTGAACGAGGTGGCCGCGACGCGCAGCAGGACCTGGCCGGGCCCGGCGACCGGGCGCTCGGCGTCCTCGTAGTGGAGCACTGTCGAGCTGCCGTACTCGTGGTAGCGCACTGCCTTCATGTTCGGTCTCCTTGGCTGGTTCTCGCCGCAACGAACGTGTCCCGGCGGGTTCTTGCGGTGCGTTATCGCGTGGTGCAACAAGTGTCGCGCTGCGGTAGGTCACGGCATGAACATGCCGCCGTCGATGTTCAGGGTCTGGCCGGAGATGAAGGCGCTGTCGGAGGAGGCCAGGAAGAACACCCGGCCACCGTCAGGCCGGGGGGTGACGACGTTCACGGTGATGCCGTAGTCGCCGACCTCGCGTGCGAGCGAGCGCGAGAACCCGACGACGCCCGCCTTCGCGGCGACGTAGTGCGCGTGCCCGGGGGTGCCGTCGAACACCGACCCGGACCTGAAGTTGACGATCCGCCCCCAGCCGCGGTCCTTCATCAGCGGCAGGACTGCCTGGGTCACCAGGAACGTGCCGGTCAGGTTGATGTCGATGACGCGCTGCCAGTCCTGGGCTGTCATCTTCTCGAACGGCACCATCGGGAAGTAGCCGGCGCAGTTGTTGAGCACGTCGACGCGCCCCAGCTCCTCCTGCGTGAAGGAGGCGACAGGTGAGACTCCGGCAATCCCCGGGCTTGGAGATGTCGGCTGGGAACGTGTGGAGCTTGGCCTCGTCCGGCCACCGGCCGCGCCAGGACTGCAGCACGTCACTGCGGGTGTCGGTCGCCACGACGGTGTCGCCGTTGACGAGGAAGCGTTCGACCAGGACCGTGCCGATGCCGCCAGCGGCGCCGGTGACGATCACTACTCGGTCTGTGTCCACGAGGTGTCCTTCTGGTGGGTGCTTACGGGGTGGTCGCGGAGTGGGCTTGGCGCCTGGCCCTGCGGGGCGGGGGAGCGGCGGCGCTGGGCGGTGGACGACTCGGTGATGGCCTGCTGGATGGCACTGGCTGTGCGGATGAACGCGGTGACGGCTTCGCTGGACAGGTCCGCGCCCGCGGCCGCGTCGAGTTCGCTCCAGAGCTCGGCGAGCGGCCCCTCAAGCGCCCGGCCGCGATCGGTCAGGGTGACGGACAAGGCCCTGCCGTCGTGGGGGGCGGGTTCCCGAACCAGTAGTCCGGCCTCCTGCATCCGCCGTAGTGACTTGCTGACGGTGGACTGGTCCAGGCCGACGCTGCTCAGCAACTCGGACTGGAGCTGGCCGTCGCGGTCCAGCAGCTGCATGAGCAGCAGCTCCTGGCCGGGGTGCAGCCCCAGCCGGCGCAGCAGCTGCGCGGCGTACCCGCGATGGGCACGGGCCAGGCTGAAGATGGCGTAGCTGAGCGGGCCGCCGCGCGCCGTTCTCGGCTGGCCGCTGGGGCCACCGGCCTCGGTTACGTTTGAGGTGTCTGCGGCTGTCACGTCAGCGGGCAGCGCCGGCCAGGACCGGGTAGTCGGTGTAGCCGTGCTCGTCGCCGCCGTAGAACGTCGCCGGATCGGGAGTGTTCAGCGGCGCGCCGGTGCGGAGCCGCTCGACGAGGTCAGGGTTGGCCAGCGACAGGGATCCGACGGTGATGACGTCGGCCAGGCCGCTGTCGAGGTCGGCCACCCGGGTGTCGATGTCTGCTCCGCCGCGGTTGAGCAACAGCACGCCGGGCCAGTTGGCCCGCAGGGCCCGCACCAGGTCCTCGTCGCCCCCGTGCACCACGTGCAGGTAGGCCAGGCTGAGCGGCACGAGGCCGGTCAGCAGCGCGGCGTACAACTCACCGACATCGTCCTCACGGATGTCGTTGAAGGGGTTGCCGGGTGAGATGCGGATGCCGGTGCGGCCTGCGCCGATCTCGTCGGCGACGGCCGCCGCGACCTCCAGGGTGAAGCGGATGCGGTTGGCGATCGACCCGCCGTAGCCGTCGGTGCGCTGGTTGGCGTTGCTGGACAGGAACTGCTGCGGCAGGTAGCCGCTCGCGCCGTGGATCTCGACGCCGTCCGCGCCGGCGGCGATCGCGGCGGCGGCCGCGGCGCGGAACTCCTGGACGGTCTGTGCGACGTCGAGTAGTGAGAGCGCCCGCGGAGTCGGCATGGGCAGCATGCCCTGCGCGGTGAACATCGCAGCGCTCGGCTGGACGGCGGAGGGCCCGACCGGCTGGCGGCCGTGCGGTGTGTTGTCGGGGTGCGAGACGCGGCCGACGTGCATGAGCTGGACGACGATCTGGCCCCCGGCGGCGTGCACCGCGTCGGTGACCACCCGCCAACCGTTGACGTGGGAGTCGGTGTAGATGCCGGGGGTGAGCAGGTAGCCCTGCCCGTCCGCGGAGGGCTGCGTGCCCTCGGTGATGATCAGTGCCGTTGAGGCGCGCTGCGCGTAGTACTCGGCGTTGAGCGTCGTCGGCGTGCCGTCGGCGAGGCTCCGGTCGCGGGTCATCGGCGCCATTGCCAGGCGGTGCCCGAGGTTCAGGTCACCCACCTTGATGGGGTTCCAGAGGCTGTCGGTCATGCGCTTCTCCCTTGCCGAGTCGTTATGTGGCTGGCCATGTATGTCTACCACAGATGGATGGCCGGCCAAGTGTCACGGTCGACCTGTCCTTCGCCGCCTGCCGGCCGAACTGGCTGTCGATCTTGGTGCTGCGGTGCGGGCTGAAGTAGTGAAAGTTGACGCCCTCCTCGCGGAGCAGCAGGCGTACGCCCTCGTGGCTGAGGTCGTCGACCACCCACGGGTGAGCGTCAGGTCGCGCTCGCTGAGGACCAGCCGGCGCCGACGGGACAGGACGTACATCCACTCGTAGCCCTCGTGCATGCGCGGGACAGGTTCCTGGTAACCCGGCCCAGCGGCCTACGCCCAGGGCAAGGTCTCTCACCGCGCGCGCGGAGCACCGGCGTGATCAATATGCTGAGGAAAGGTGCTCACGCCGCGGCTACCAACCGTCGCCTCGATCGTCGACTGTCCCATCCGCGGGTCGTCAAGCAGCGCTGCTAGCGGTGTTGTTGCCGGTCTCCCAGCGTCGCGAAGGTCACGGTTGCGGCGATAGCTGGAACCAGGTGCCGACCGCCGTGATCGGGTGTTCCGGGGTGACGTGCTGGCGGCGAGTGCGGGACGGGACCACAGTGTCCTCCAGCGCCCTAAAGCCAGGCGGGGTCGGTGTCGAGGGTGGTGCGGTCGACGCGGGCGAGGAGGTCGAGCTGGGGGCCGGTGCGCGGCAGCTCGTGGGCGTAGAAGTACCGCGCCGCCGCGCGCTTGCCGTCGTAAAAGGCGCCGGTGCGATCGCCCGCCACCAGCGCCTGCTCGAGCCAGACCCAGGCGAGCACGACGTGACCGACCGCCTCCAGGTAGGTCGAGGCGTTGGCCAGCGTCGCCTCCACGTCGCCGGCGGCCCAGAGCAGCTGGGTCGTCTCCTCCACCCGGGAGCAGGCCGCCGCCAGGGCGGCACCCCAGCCGGCCAGCTCGCCACCGGCGGCCGAGCCACGCGCGGCCGTCGCCCGCAGCGTCGTGAGCAACAGTTGCAGGCCTGCCCCGCCCTGGATGATGACCTTGCGGCCCAGCAGGTCCAGGCCCTGGATGCCGTGGGTGCCCTCGTGGATGGGGTTGAGCCGGTTGTCGCGGTAGAGCTGCTCCACGGCGTACTCCCGGGTGTAGCCGTATCCGCCGAGCACCTGGATCGCGAGGCTGTTGGCCTCCAGGCACCACTGCGACGGCCAGCTCTTCGCGATCGGCGTCAACGTGTCGAGCAGCAGGTGCGAGCGGTCGCGCTCCTCCTGCGTCTCCGCCGTGTGCTCGTCGTCGATCAGCGAGCTGCAGTAGAGGACGAGCGCGAGGGCTCCCTCGACGTAACTCTTCTGCGCCAGCAGCATCCGGCGCACGTCGGCGTGCTCGACGATCGGAATCTGCGGTGCCGTCGCGTCCCGTCCGGTGACCGGGCGGCCCTGCGGGCGTGACCTGGCATATTCCAGCGACCGCAGATATCCGGTGTAGCCGAGCGCGGTCGCGCCCATCCCCACCCCCACGCGCGCCTCGTTCATCATGTGGAACATGCAGGCGAGGCCCTTGCCGAGCTCGCCCACCAGCTCCCCGACGGCGCCCGCGCGCCCGCCGGGGGTGTGGGCTCCCTCGCCGAAGTTCAGCAAGGTGTTGGTCGTGCCGCGGCAGCCCATCTTGTGGTTGAGCCCCGCGAGCACGACGTCGTTGCGCTCGCCGTCGGCCAGCACCTTGGGCACCAGGAAGAGCGACAGCCCTTTCACGCCAGCGGGTGCGCCCGGGGTGCGGGCGAGCACGAGGTGCACGATGTTGTCGCTGAGCTCGTGCTCGCCGGCGGAGATCCACATCTTGTTTCCGGTGACCCGCCAGCTGCCGTCGTCCTGCGGCTCGGCGCGGGTGGTGACATCGGCCAGGCTGCTGCCGGCCTGCGGCTCCGACAGGCACATGGTGCCGGTGAAGCGACCCGCGATCATCGGCTCGACCCAGCGCTGGATCTGCTCCGGCGTGCCGTGCGCCAACAGCAGGTTGGCATTGGCGACGGTCAGGAACGGGTACGACGAGGTGCTGACGTTGGCCGCCTGGAACCACGCGAAGGCAGCGGTGACCATGGTGGCCGGCAGCTGCATCCCGCCCACCTCGGCCGGCATCCCCGCGCCGACGAAACCGGCATCGTTGAAGCGCCGCAGCGCTTCTCCCACCTCGGGGATCATCTCGACCCGGCCGTCGACGAACCGCGGCTCCTGCGCGTCGGCCGTGGCGTTGTGCGTCGCGAAATGCTCGGTGGCGACCTGCTCGGCCAGGTCGAGCACCGCGTCGAACGTCGCCCGGTCGTGCTCGGCGTAGCGGGCCCGCTTGGTCAGCAGCTCGGTCTGCAGCCACTCATGCAGCAGGAAGTCCAGGTCGCGTCGGGACAGCAGCAGGGACGGCATGCCACCCAGTGTGCCGCGCCGGCAGCGGCTAACAGGGCGACCGTCAGCCGCGCAGCTCCTTTTTGAGGATCTTGCCGGTGGGTCCCATCGGCAGCGCGTCGACGATGCGGACCTCGCGCGGGTACTTGTACGCCGCCAGCCGCTCCCGTGAGTAGGCGATGAGCTGCTCGGGCGTCACGTCGGCACCCGGCTTGAGCGAAACGACCGCCACGACCTCCTCGCCGAGTCGGTCGTCGGGCCGGCCGATGACCGCGGCCTCCGCGATGGCGGGATGCTCGTAGAGCACCTCCTCGACCTCGCGGGGATAGACGTTGAAGCCGCCGCGGATCACCAGGTCCTTCTTGCGGTCGACGATGAACAGGAAGCCGTCGCTGTCGGCGTAGGCCAGGTCGCCGGTGTGGAACCACCCGCCCCGCATGGCCTCCGCGGTCGCCTCGGGGTTCTTGTAATAGCCCTTCATGATGTTGTGCCCGCGGATGACGATCTCGCCGACGTGTTCCTCACCGGGCGGCAGCGGCCGGTCGTCGCCGTCGACGATCCGCACCTGCACGCCCCAGATCGGCTTGCCGATCGAGAGCACCTTGCGCTGCTCGGCATTGACGTTGAACGTCGTGGTGCTGGCGGACTCCGAGAGGCCGTACCCCTCGAGGATCACCACCCCCCCGAAGCGCTCCTCGAAGGCCCGGAGGATCCCGCCCGGGATCGCCGCCCCGCCGGAGACGCCGACCCGCAGCGAGGACAGGTCGCGTCCGGCGATGTCGGCTGCCAGCAAGGCGAAATACATCGTGGGGACGCCCGAGAAGATGGTGACCCGGTGCCGCTCGATCGCCGTCAGCACCGCCTCGGTCTCGAAGCGCGGCACCAGCACCATCGTCCCGCCGTAGCGCACCGTCGTGTTGAGCACGCTGGACAACCCGAACACGTGGAACAGGGGCAGCACCGCCAGGCCGATGTCGGTCTCCTGGAACTCGAAGAGCGCGCCGGCCACCGTGCAGTTCATGAAGAGCTGGAAGTGGGTCAGCTCTGCACCCTTGGGCTTGCCGGTGGTGCCGCTGGTGTAGAGCAGCACCGCGGTGTCGTCGGCCATCATCGGGACGATGTCGCGCGTGTCGTCGGCGCCGTAAAGCTCGTCGAAATGCCTGGTGCCCTCGGGCCGCTCGTCCTGACCGGGCACCGTCACGACGTACGTCGTCAGCCCGTCCACCTCGGCGGCCCCCTTCACGGCCTCAGCGGCGAAGGTCGCGAAGGTGATGAGCACCCTCGCGTCGCTGTCGGTCAGGTGGTAGGCCACCTCCGGCGCGACCAGCAGCGGGTTGAGCGGCACCATCGTCAGCCCGGCCTTGAGGATGCCGAAATAGACGAAGAGGAACTGGGGGACATTCGGCAGCTGCACGGCCACCTTGTCGCCGCGCACCAGCCCGGCGCCCAGCAGCCCGGCCGCCACCCGCCCGCTGATCTCGTCCACCTGCGCGTAGGTGAAGCTCAGGTCGTGCACGTGGGCCAGCGGCTTGTCGGGCGCGGCGGCGGCCGACTCCCGCAGGATGGTGGCGAGGTTGAAGCTCACCGGGTCACGCTAACCGTCCGGCTGGAATCGGTACCCCATCCCCGGCTCGGTGATGAGGTGCCGCGGACGCCCGGGCTCGCGCTCGAGCTTCTTGCGCAGCTGCGCCATGTAGATCCGTAGATAGCTGCCGTCGGTGTGGTGCGGGGTGCCGCGCAGGGCGGTGAGCAGCTGCCGGCGGCTGATCAGACGCCCGGGGTGGCGCACCAGGAGCTCCAGCAGGTGCCACTCGGTCGGCGTGAGGTGGACCTGCTGGGCGCCCTCCGGCGCGGCCAGCTCCGCCGTCTTCGCCGCCATGTCCAGCGTCACGGCGCCGAAGCGCACGACCTCCTCGGTCGCCGCCGGCTGCACCCGCCGGGTCGCGGCCCGCAGCCTGGCCAGCAGCTCGGCCATGTCGAAGGGCTTCTGCACGTAGTCGTCGGCGCCGAGGTCGAGGGCGCGCACTTTGTCCTCGCTGCCGCTGCGCGCCGAGAGGACGAGGATCGGCGTCGCGGTCCACGTGCGCAGCGCCCGGATCACCTGCAGCCCATCGATGTCGGGCAACCCGAGGTCGAGCAGGATGACGTCGGGCAGCCGGCTGGCGACGGCATTCAGGGCCGAGGTGCCGTCCTCGGCGGTGGCGACGTCGTAGCCGCGCGCGGTCAGGTTCAGCGCCAGCGCGCGCAGGATCTGCGGCTCGTCGTCGACGATGAGCACGCGGGTCACGCGGTCGCTCCCTCGGCGACGACGTCGGGTACGGCGGGAGCGGCCCGCAGCGCCACCACCATGGTCAGGCCGCCGCCCGGGGTGTCCTCCGCGGTCAGCTCGCCGCCCATCGCCTCGAGGAAGCCCCGCGCGATCGCCAGGCCGAGGCCGACACCGGCACCGTCGCTGGTGGCGTGGTCGTCGCGACGCTGGAACGGCGCGAAGACCGCCTCCCGATCGACCTCCGGGATGCCCGGTCCGCGGTCGATCACCCGCAGCTCGACCCGATCCCCGTGTGCGCTGGCCGCGACCCGGACCCGCCGCTCGCGCGGGGAGTAGCGCACGGCGTTCTGCACCAGGTTCGCCACCGCCCGCTCCAGCAGGCCGGGGTCGGCGAGCACCTCGGGCAGCGAGTCCGGGACATCGAGCTCGACCTGGGTGTCGTGGGCGACCGCGTCCAGCGCGAGGGCGACGACGTCGTCGAGCCCGATCGGCCGCGGGAAGACCGACAGCACCCCGGCCTGCAACCGGGAGAGGTCCAGCAGGTTGGTCACCAGTGCTGTGAGCCGGTCCAGGGAATTGTCGGCGTTCGCGAGCAGTTCCTGCTCGTCCGCCGCGGACCAGGCGACGTCGCGGATCCGCAGGCTGCTGACCGCCGCCTTGGCCGCGGCGATGGGGGTGCGCAGGTCGTGGCTCACGGCATTGAGCAGTGCCGTGCGCATGCGGTCGGACTCCGCGACCTCGCCGGCCGCCTCCGCGGCCGCGCTGAGCTGCCGCTGCTCATAGGCGACCGCGACCTGCGCCGCGAACGCCGCCAGGACGCGCTGGTCCTCGGCCGGCAGTGTGCGCCCCCGAAGCACCAGCGCGAGGTCCTCCCCCACCGCGACCTCGGTGTCCCCGTCCTCCGGGCGCAGGCACGGGTCGGGTCCGGTGGTCGCGACGCACTGCCAGGCACCGCGCAAACCCGAGCCGCCCCCGGCCACCCTGGTGGCACCGCCGCTGCCAGGTGCCCCGGTCTCGCGCCGCAGCAGCGTGACACTCGTCATGGCGAAGGTCTCGCGCACCCGGTCCAGCAGCGCCGGCAGTCCCCGCTCACCCCTCAGCAGGCTGCCGGCGAGCGTCGACAGCGTCTCGGCCTCCGCACTCGCGCGTGCGGCCTGGGACGAGCGTCGAGCCGCCAGGTCGACGACCCGGCTGACGAGCGAGGCGATGACCAGGAAGACCAGCAGCGCCAGGACATTCTGTGGCGCCGAGATGGTGAAGCGGTGGATCGGCGGGACGAGGTAGTAGTTGATGAGCAGGCTCGCCGCCAGGGCCGCGAGCAGCGCCGGGTAGAAACCCCCCACGAGGCTCACCACGACGACCGCGAGCAGATAGAGCAGCAGGTCACTGCCCAGCGACAGGTCCCCGCGCATGGCCGTGCACAGCACCGTCAGCAGGGCCAGCAGGACGGCGGTCGCAGCCAGCCCGGCGAGTCGGCGCCGCATGGTGAGGCCGCCGGTCAGCTGGGGCAGCGCCCGCCCCTTGCCGGCGTAGTCGTGGCTGACCATGTGCACGTCGATGGGTCCGGACAGTCGGGTGATCGTCGCTCCCGTGCCCGGACCGGTCAGCATGGTCGCGAGCGCGCCGCGGCGGCTGGCGCCCAGCACCACCTGCGTCGCGTTGGTGGCGCGGGCGAAGTCGAGCAGCGCGCTGGCGACGTCGTCACCGACGACCGAGTGGTAGCTCCCCCCGAGGGACTCCACGAGCAGCCGCTGGCCGGCGAGCTCGGCGACCCCGCCGCCGGTGAGGCCGTCGCTGCGCGCGACGTGCACCGCCAGGAACTCCCCGCCGGTGGTCCTGGCCGCGATCCTGGCCGCCCGCCGGATCAGCGTCTCCCCTTCGGGACCCCCCGTGAGGGCGACCACCACCCGCTCCCTGGTCTCCCAGGTCGCGGCGATCCCATGCTGCTCGCGATAGCGCTGCAGCCCGTCATCGACGCTGTCGGCGAGCCAGAGCAGGGCCAGCTCGCGCAGGGCCGTGAGGTTGCCGACCCGGAAATAGTTGCCCAGGGCCGCGTCGACCTTTTCCGGCGCGTAGATGTTGCCGTGGGCCATCCTGCGGCGCAACGACTCCGGGCTCATGTCGACCAGCTCGACCTGGTCGGCTGCCCGGACCACCGAGTCGGGCACGGTCTCCCGCTGCGGCACGCCGGTGATGGCCTGCACCACGTCGTTCAGGGACTCCAGGTGCTGCACGTTGACGGTGCTCACGACGTCGATGCCAGCCTCGAGCAGCTGTTCGACGTCCTGCCAGCGCTTCTCGTGCGCGGATCCGGGAATGTTCGTGTGCGCCAGCTCGTCGACCAGCGCGACCTCGGGGGCCCTGGCGAGCACGGCGTCGAGGTCCATCTCCTCGAATGCCGCCTCGCGGTAGGCAACCTGGCGGCGTGGCACCACCGGTAGGCCCTCGAGCTTGTCCGCCGTGCGGGGGCGGCGGTGCGTCTCGACGTAGGCCACCACCACGTCGGTGCCCCGCTCGGCGCGGCGGTGCCCCTCGTCAAGCATGGCGTAGGTCTTGCCGACACCGGGCGCCGCGCCGAGGTAGACGCGGAGCCGGCCCCGGGTGGTACGGCTGCCCTCGGTCATGGGCTTCAGCGTGCCGGGTAGCGCCGGTCGAGGTCGAGGTTGAGCTCCAGGACGTTCACCCGCGGCTCACCCAGGAAGCCGAGGTCCCGGCCGACCCGGTGGGCGTCCACCAGGGCGCGAACCTGCGCCGGCTGCACGCCGCGGGCCTTCGCGACCCGGGCCACCTGCAGGTCGGCGTAGGCCGGGCTGATCTCCGGGTCGAGGCCGGACGCGGATGCCGTGACGGCGTCGGCGGGGACCGCGGGGGGTGTCGAGGCTGGCCCCTTGACCGGCACGGTCTTCCCGCCGGAGTAGTCCTCGCCGAACTTCGCGCAGGTCACCGTCACCCCGACGTAGGTCGCCAGGAACGGTGTGGCCCCGTCGCCGCACGTCTCGTTGACGCTGACAACGCGGGTCACCGGGCCGTGGTAGCCGGGGCCGGCGTAGAAGACGGCCAGCACGGCCCCGACGCCGCCGGGGGTGCAGAACGGCCGCGACCCGTCGACGCCCTCTAGGGTGCCGACCGCAGCGCTGCGGGAGCAGACCTGGGTGAGCAGGCTCTGCTTGCCGGCGTCGTCCTTGTTGGACGGGTCGGCCAGCGTGTCGACGACCGACTCCGGGCCCAGGTTGCTGGCCGAGGTCGCGGTCGGGTCGTAGCCGGTGCCCGCCGCCGACGGGCGGCCCTGGAAGTACCTGGGGACCGCGTTGCCCTTGTCGTCGGTGAATAGCTGCCCCAGCAGCGTGGAGCCGATGACGTGGCCCTTCGCGTCTTTCACGAGCGACCCGTTCGCCCGGTCCTTGAGGCCCGGGATCTGGGCGACGGCTGTGATCGCGAGCGGATACCCGACGCCGAAGACGACGGTGAAAACGACGAGCAGGCGCAGGGCCGCTGCGTACTGCCGGAGGGTGTTCAGGAGCGTGCGCATGTCAGCCGATTCCTGGGACGAACTGCACGATGAGATCGATGATCTTGATGCCGACGAACGGTGCCACCAGCCCTCCCAGGCCGTAGACGTAGATGTTGCGGCGCAGCATCTGGCTGGCGCTGCTGGGCGTGTAGCGCACACCGCGCAGCGCCAGCGGGATCAGCGCGATGATGATCAGCGCGTTGAAGATGACGGCCGACAGGATCGCCGACTGCGGCGAGTGCAGCCGCATGACGTTGAGCTTGTCGAGGCCGGGATAGATCACCGCGAACATGGCGGGGATGATCGCGAAGTACTTCGCGACGTCGTTGGCGATCGAGAACGTCGTGAGCGAGCCGCGGGTGATGAGCAGCTGCTTGCCGATCTCGACGATCTCGATGAGCTTGGTCGGGTTGCTGTCCAGGTCGACCATGTTGCCAGCCTCCTTGGCGGCCGACGTCCCCGAGTTCATGGCGACGCCGACGTCGGCCTGCGCGAGAGCGGGGGCGTCGTTGGTGCCGTCCCCGGTCATCGCGACCAGCTTGCCGCCCTCCTGCTCGCGCTTGATCAGCGCCATCTTGTCCTCGGGCTTGGCCTCCGCGAGGAAGTCGTCGACACCGGCCTCCTCCGCTATTGCCTTTGCAGTCAGAGGGTTGTCACCGGTGATCATGACGGTGCGGATGCCCATCCGCCGGAGCTCGTCGAAGCGCTCGCGCATGCCCTGCTTCACGACGTCCTTGAGGTGGATGACGCCGAGCACGCGCGCCGGCCCGGCGCCGGAACGGTCGGCCACCACCAACGGCGTGCCGCCGCTGGCGGAGATCCCGTCGACCACGTCGCCGGTCTCCGGCGCCACCGTGCCGCCGTTGTCGCGGACCCAAATGGTGACCGCTCCGGCGGCGCCCTTACGGACCTGGCGTCCGCCGGCCTCGTCGATGCCGCTCATCCTGGTCTGGGCACTGAAGGGGACGAAGGTTGCCCCCACCAGCTCGCCCTCGTGGCGTTCGCGCAGGCCGTGTCTCTCCTTCGCCAGCACCACGATCGAGCGACCCTCAGGGGTCTCGTCGGACAGGCTGGACAGCTGGGCGGCGTCCGCGAGGTCCGCGTCGCTCAGGCCGCCGACCGGGGTGAAGTCGCTGGCCTGCCGGTTGCCGAGCGTGATCGTGCCGGTCTTGTCCAGCAGCAGGGTGTTGACGTCACCGGCCGCTTCGACGGCGCGCCCGCTCATGGCCAGCACGTTTCGCTGCACCAGCCGGTCCATTCCGGCGATGCCGATGGCGGACAGTAATGCGCCGATGGTGGTGGGAATCAGGCAGACGAGCAGCGAGACGAGCACGATGCCGGTGACGCCGTTGGACGTGATGGAGGCACTGTCCGGGATGCCGGGCTGGGTGGCCTTGGAGAAGATCGCGAGAGGCTGCAGGGTCGCCGTCGCGAGCAGGAAAATGATCGTCAGCGAGGCCAGCAGGATGTTCAGCGCGATCTCGTTGGGCGTCTTCTGCCGGCTGGCGCCCTCGACCAGGGCGATCATCCGGTCGATGAAGCTCTCGCCGGGCTTCTGGGTGATCTCGATGACGATCCGGTCCGAGAGCACCTTGGTGCCGCCGGTGACCGAGCTGCGGTCGCCACCGCTCTCCCGGATCACCGGTGCCGACTCACCGGTGATGGCCGACTCGTCGACGCTGGCCACCCCGTCGACGACGTCGCCGTCACCGGGGATGGTGTCGCCGGCCTCGGCGACGACCCGGTCGCCCTGCTGCAGCTGGGGTGCCGGGACCGACTCCTCGGCACCGGTCGTCGCCCGCTTGTCGACGAGCCGCCGGGCCATGGTGTCGGTCTTGGCCCGGCGCAGCGCCTCGGCCTGCGCCTTGCCGCGGCCCTCTGCCACGGCTTCGGCGAGGTTGGCGAAGACCACGGTCAGCCACAGCCAGATCGCGATCAGGATGGCGAACGCCGTGCGGTCGCGGATGGCGAGCACGGTGGTGAACACCGAGCCGATCTCCACGATGAACATGACCGGGTTCTTGTAGAGCGTCGCGGGGTTGAGCTTCTTGACGGCGTCCGGGATCGAGCGGAGCAGCTGGGCGGGATCGAGCAGGCCACCCGAGATACGCCGGGGGGCGCTCGGGCCGCCGCCTGCACCGGCGCCGCTGTCCCCGCCGCTGGGCGGGGCCGTCAGAGTGGTTGTGGACATCAGTGCAGACCTTCCGCGAGCGGGCCGAGGGCGAGGGCGGGGAAATAGGTGAGGGCGACGACGATGACCGTCACGCCGGTGAGGAAGCCCACGAACTGCAGCCGGTGCGTGGGCAACGTGCCCTCCGACGCGGGGGTGGGGGTCTGCCTGGCGAGCGAACCGGCCAGGCCGAGCACGAAGATCATGGGCAGGAATCGACCGAAGCCCATGGCCAGCCCCAGAGCCGTGTTGTACCAGGTGGTGTTGACCCCGATACCGGCAAAGGCGCTGCCGTTGTTGTTCGCCGCGGACGTGAACGCGTAGAGCACCTCGGACAGGCCGTGCGAGCCGACGTTGGCCATCGCGGCCCGCTCACCTGGCAGGCCCATCGCGACCGCGGTCCCGACCAGCGCCACCGCGGGGGTGGTGAGGATGTAGAGCGAGGCAAATTTCACCTCGCGACTGCTGATCTTCTTCCCGAGGTACTCGGGTGTGCGGCCGACCATGAGGCCGGCGATGAAGACCGATAGCACCGCAAGGACGAGCATCCCGTAGAGGCCCGAACCGGTGCCACCGGGGGCGATCTCGCCGTACATCATGTCCAGCAGCAGGACCGCACCGCCGAGGCTGGTGTAGCTGTCGTGGAAGCTGTCGACGGCGCCGGTCGACGTCAGCGTGGTCGCGGTGGCGAAGGTCGCCGAGTCCGGTACGCCGAAGCGCTGCTCGGTGCCCTCGGTCGCGGCACCGACGGCGACCGGGACGGTGCCGTGGTGGGCGCCCTGCGCCGCCGTCGTCAGGACGGTGCTCGACAGGCAGAGCAGCGCCATGACGCCGACGATCGCGAGGCCCTGGCGCTTGTCGCCCACCATGCGCCCGAAGGTGCGGGGCAGCGAGAAGCCGATGGCCAGCAGCAGGTAGACCTGCATCCAGTTGGTCCAGGTGGTCGGATTCGACAGCGGGTGCGCGGAGTTCACGTTGTAGACGCCGCCGCCGTTCGTGCCGAAGATCTTGATGGCCTCCTGGCTGGCGTAGGGCCCACCGGTGATGGTCTGCGAGCCGCCGGCCAACGTGGTGACCGTCTGGTAGCCGTGGAACGTCTGAACGGCGCCGGCGGCGATCAGCACCACGGCGAAGACTGCCGCGACCGGGAGCAGGATGCGGAAGCAGGTGCGGGTGAGGTCCACCCAGAAGTTGCCGAGCCGGTCCGTGCGCGAACGGGCGAACCCCCGCACGAGAGCGATCGCGACACCGATGCCCATGGCCGCTGAGATGAAGTTCTGCACCGCCAGGCCCGCCATCTGCACGACGTAGCCGAGGGCATTCTCCCCGGAGTAGCTCTGCCAGTTGGTGTTCGTGACGAAGCTGATCGCGGTGTTGAAGCTCTGGCTCGACGACATCTGAGGCGGTCGTGTGCCGCCGGCGTAGTTGTGGCCGAAAAGGCCCATGTGCTGGATCCGCAGGAAGCCGTAGAGGAACAGGGTCCCGATGGCCGCGAAGGCGAGCACCGAGCGCAGGTAGGCCCCCCACGTCTGGTCCGCGTCCGGGTCGATGCCGGCGGTCCGGTAGACGGCGCTCTCGACCCGGCTGTGCCTGGTGCTTGTGAAGACACGGGCCATGTAGTCGCCGGCCGGCCGGTAGGTCGCGATCAGCGCGATCGTCAGGGTGGCGACGAAGACGATGCCGGAGGTGGTGGTGTTCATCTAGAAGCGCTCCGGGAACAGCAGCGCGATGATCAGGAACACCACGAGGCCGGCCGCGAGGACGAGGCCCACCAGGTTCTCGGCGTTCACAGCTTCTCCGCCCCCTTGCCGATCAGGGCGAGGACCACGAAGACCGCGACCGTCCCGGCCACGAAGGCCACGTCATACATCCCGACTCCTGCTGCACACAGGGGAATCTCGCGATCCCCGCGACGCCGGCGGAACCGCCGGGCGACAGGAGTCAACACCCGGCGCCGCGTGGGAAGGCCTCGAAACGGTCTGCCCAGACGAGATCCTCACGGCTGCGCGGCGAATCCTGACGCCTTCCTTGCGCCGCAAGCATCGGCTGCGGGCGCACGCTCGTCGGCGTGCCAGCACTCGTCCAGGTCCTGCTCGTGGTCGCCGTCCTCGCCGCCGTGCACGTCCCGCTCGGCGATTATCTGGCCCGGGTCTACAGCAGCGGCCGACATACCCGGCTCGAGTGCGCCGTCTATCGCGCCGGGGGCGTCGACCCCGACGCCGATCAGCGGTGGCCCGTCTACCTCACCTGTCTGCTGGCCTTCAGCGCCACCGGCGTCGGCGTGCTCTACGCCCTACTGCGCCTGCAGGCCCACCTGCCGCTGTCGCTCGGGCACCCGGGGCTGAGCCCTGCACTTGCCTTCGACACGGCCGTGAGCTTCACGACGAACACCAGTTGGCAGTCCTACGCCGGAGAGGCCACCCTCGGGCACCTCGCCCTCGCGGTCGGCTTGGGCACCCAGGCATTCCTCTCGGTGGCGGTGGGCGTCGCCGCCGCCGTCGCCCTGATCCGCGGCCTCGCCCGCACCGGAACCGACCGCGTCGGCAACTTCTGGGTCGACGTGACCCGCACTTGCACCCGCGTGGTGCTCCCCCTCGCCGTGGTCGGCGGGGTACTGCTGCTCGCGCTCGGTGTGGTGCAGAACCTACACGAAACGCACACCTACACCACCCTGGTGGGCGGCTCGCAGGGCATTGTCGGCGGTCCCGTGGCCTCCTGGGAGCCCGTCAAGCTGCTCACCGGGGACGGTGGCGGAGCGTTCAACGTCAACAGCGCGCACCCCTTCGAGAACCCCTCTCCCGTCAGCAATGTCGTGGAGATCGTGATGATGCTGCTGATCCCGTCGGTCTTCCCGCGGGCCTACGGCCGGATGGTCGGTGACCGCAGGCAGGGCTGGGCCCTCGCCGCCGTGGTCGCCATGCTGTTCAGCGCCTCGCTGGCCGCCGGCGCCGCAGCGGGCACCGGGGCCAACGGGACCGTGGGCAGCGCCGTCGGCAGTCAGGCGGAGGGCACCGAGACCCGCGTCGGCGTACCCGGCTCGGTGCTGTTCGGGGTCTCGGCGACCGCCAGCGCCGACGGTGCCGCGCCCGCAAGCTATGACTCGATGACCAGTCTCGGTGGCGGGGTGCTGATGGCGAACATGATGCTCAACGAGATCAGCCCTGGGGGGGCCGGCAGCGGGCTCTACTCGCTGCTGATGCTCGCCATGCTCGCGGTCTTCCTCGGCGGCCTGATGATCGGTCGGACCCCGGAATATCTCGGCAAGCGTCTGCAGCGGCGGGAGATCACCTTCGTCGCGCTCTACAGCCTGACGATGCCTGCTGTGCTGCTCGTGGGCGCCGCACTCGCGCTCGCGCTGCCTGCCGGTCGGCTCGGCTTCCTCAACGCAGGCGCCCACGGACTGTCGGAAGGGCTGTATGCCGTCACGAGTGCGGCCAACGGCAACGGCAGCGCCTACGCGGGGATCAGCGCGAACACCACCTTCTGGAACACGGTGCTCGCCATCGTGATGCTCGTCGGCCGCTACCTACCGATGGTGTTCGTCCTCGCCCTCGCCGGCGCGTTCGGCCGCCAGCGCAAGCGCACAGCCGGACTCGGCACGCTGCCCACGCACGCGCCATTCTTCGTCCTGCTGATCGCCGCCGTCGCTGTCATCGTCGGACTTCTCAGCTTCCTGCCAGCCCTCGCCCTCGGGCCGCTGGCGGACGCGCTCACGTGAGCGGCACCGTGGGGTCAACGGGGTGCCGGGCCGTCCGGCGGTTGGCGCGCCGCGTCGGCGAGCAGGGCCTCCGCGCCGGCCACGACCTCGTCTGCCGCGCGTGTCACGGCGTCGTCGAGCGGCCGGCCCGGAGCAGGGAGCGCCGGCGCAGGGAGAGCCGGCGCACCCTGCTGCATCCGCGCTGCCAGCAGCAGGGCGACCAGGTCACAGCCCAGCAGGACCAGCAACAGGCCAGGGGAGGCGCCGATGCCGAGGACCGGGCCGAGCCCGAGCATGATGCCTCCGCCGGCCACGAAGGCGGCTGCCACCGAGAGGACATGGCGCGTCAGCCGGGCCCCCTGCTCGGTGAGCGGGGGGTAGCTCACCGGGGTACCGGAGCGCCGCCGCGACCTGGACAGCGCAGCAACGTGCCGGACCAGGATGAGGGCCAGCAGGGCGAACGGCAGGGCCAGCGCCACTGGTGCTCCTCGCGTCGGTGCGGCCGGGGTCTCCGGCGTACCGCGTCGGACCGTCCCGCGGCGGAGCGCTCACGCGATACTCACGCGCCCCTCGCGCCCCTCGCGCCCCTCGCGCCGGAGGCGGTCAGGGCGGCGTTAGGCCGCTCTCCTCCACGTCGAGCGAGCGCTGCACGCGGCGGCGCACCGACTCGGTGATTTTCCCGGCGTCGCGCAGCAGCAGCAACCGGGCGGACTCGGCGGCGAGCAGATCCCGGCGGACCCGGCGGTAGGTCGCCGAGGTGGCGTCCGACGGTGCGCCCCCGCCGACGCTTGCTCCCGCTGCCAGCCGGGCTCCGGTGCGGTCGAGCCGGGCGGTGAGGTCGCGGCGGACCCGTTGCTCGACGGCCGCCGACACAGCGTCCACGTCGACCAGCTCGTCGAGCCGGGACAGGGCGGCCCTGGCCGCCTCGTGCCGGCCAAGCGCCTCCTGCCGGCCGGCCTTGACCGGGTCCTGCACGACGCCCAGCCGCCGCACGAGCGGGCCCAGGGTGAGCCCCTGCACGACAAGCGTGGTGATGATGCAGCTGGTGGCGAGCACGAGCAGCAGGTCGCGGTGTGGGAACGGCGCACCGCTGCCGATGGTGACCGGGATCGACAGCGCCGCCGCCAGCGGGACGACGCCGCGGGTGCCGGCCCAGGAGACGACGGCGGGCAGTTGCCACGACAGCGCGGCCGGGTCACGGCCGCGCAGCCGGCGCAGCAGGGCCGGTAGGTAGGTCGCCGGATAGACCCACGCGATGCGGGCGCCCACCACCACCAGGGTGACGGCGAGGGCGGCCGGCAGGAACCCCCGGTCCCCGGCCGGCAGTCCCCGCACCAGGGTCGGCAGCTCCAGGCCGATCACCGCGAAGACCACGCTCTCGAGCAGGAAGACCACCACGGCGTAGACGGTCTGAATCTGTAGTCGGGTCGACGCTGTCCCCGTCGGTGCCCCCCGGTCGCCGAGCACGAGGCCGGCGACGACGACTGCTGTGACACCGGAGGCGCCGACGGCCGTCGCCGCGGCGTAGACCGCATAGGGGGTCAGCAGCGCCAGCACGGTGCCGATCACGGCGTCGTCGGTGCGTCGGCGCAACTGACCGGACAGGGCGGCAAGGGCGAGCCCCACCAGCAGGCCTCCCCCGGCGAGCTGGGCGAACCGCCCGAGGATGGGCAGCGCCGACAGTCCCGAGCCGGCGGCCACCACCGCGACGGCCACCTGGAACAGGACCAGGCTGGTCGCGTCGTTGAGCAGGCTCTCCCCCTGCACCAGCGCGAGCAGCCGTGGCGGCAGGTCGAGCTCCCTGGCGAGGGCTGACACGGCCACCGGGTCGGTGCTCGCCAGCGCGGCGCCGAGCACGAAGCACACGGCCAGCGGCACCTGCGCGTCGAGGCCGTGCAGCACCACCGCGACCAGCGCCGCGCTCGCCGCGACCAGCCCCACGGCCAGCACGACGACCGGCCGCAGCACCGCACGCAACTCGACGAGGGCGAGGTCGGTGCTGGCCGCGAACAGCAGCGGGGGCAGCACGACCAGGCTCACGGCGCCCGGGTCGAGGGCGACGGCCGGGCCGCCGGGGATCAGCCCGATGCCGATGCCGGCGAGGGCCAGCAACGACGGCGCGGGCACCCGAAACCGGCCGGCGAGCGTCGCCACGACGGCAGCCAGCACGACCAGGGCCAGAACGGTCTCGGTGCCGCGCACACCAGCCTTCCGGTCGTGAGGGGTCGCTCGCGCGACGCCGACCAGGCTTCCCGGCACACCGGGCGTCAGTCTAGGCGGACAGAGACCCGCTCACGGCCCGCCGTCCTGGCCCACCAGCCAGCCGTCCGGGGCGGCCAGCCCGGCCGCCGCCGGCGGCCCCCAGGAGCCCCGGGCGTAGGGCTGCACCTGGGGCCGGTGGTCCAGCACCGGCGCGATCGTCGCCCAGGTGGCGGCGAGCCCGTCGGGCCGGGTGAACAGCGACCGGTCGCCGAGGACCACGTCGTGGATCAGCTTCACGTACGGCGGCAGCGGGTCCGCGTCGCGCAGCGAGCCCAGGGCGAGGTCTGTGGTACCGGTCGTGAGCGAGTAGGCGGCACCCGGTTCCTTCAGCACCAGGCGGAGTCCCACCGATCCGGCGCCAGCCAGCGAGATCGACAGCACGTTGCCGGTGGGTGGCAGCTGGTGCGACAGCGGACCGTCGACCGGCTCTCGGAAGACCAGGCTCACGCGCTGCTCGCCGGCGGCCAGCTGCTTGCCGGTGCGGAGCAGGAAGGGCACGCCGCGCCAGCGATCGGTGTCGACCCAGAGCCGCGCGGCCACGAAGGTGTCGGTCTTTGAGTCCGCGGCAATGCCCTCGGTCCCGCGGTAGCCGTCGAACTGGCCCAGCACCACGTCTTCGGGCGCCAGCGGCCGGAAGGCGCCGACCACGGTCTCCCGTGCGTCCTGGAGGGCGTCGGCGGACAGGTCGGTCGGCGGCTCCATCGCCACCTCCGCTGCCACCTGGAACAGGTGCGTGACGAGCATGTCCAGCAGCGCGCCGGTCTCGTCGTAGAAGGCTGCCCGATCGTCGATGTCGAGCGTCTCGGGGACGTCGATCTGCACCGCCCGCACGTGCTCGCGGCGCCACACCGTCTCGAACAGCCCGTTGCCGAAGCGCAACGTGTGCAGGTCCTGGGTCGCCTCCTTGCCGAGGAAATGGTCGATCCGGAAAACCTGCTCCTCGGCGAGCACCCTGTGCACGGCCTCGTCGAGCTCGGTGAAACCGGAGGGGCTGGTGCCGAAGGGCTTTTCGTAGACCACGCGCGAGCCAGCGGCCAGCTCGTGCGTGCCCAGCCCCTCGGTCACCTTGATGAAGGCGCTGGGCGGGATCGCCAGGTAATGGATGTATTGCGCGTCCTCCCCGAGCTCGCGCCGGGCGGCGGCCAGCACGTCGAGCAGGCTGCCGGGATCGCTCGATTCGAAGCCACCACCGGCGAAGCGGAGCCTCGTCGAGAACTCCTCCCAGGGGCCGTCCTCGGGCTTCGGACCGAACTCGGTGAGCACGTCGTGCACGTGGCCCTTGAAGTCCTCGTGGCTGACGTCACCGCGGCCGTTGCCGACCAGCAGCCACCGGTCGGGCAGCAGGTCGTGCTGGGCGAGGGCGAAGAACGCCGGCAGCACCATCCGCTTGGCCAGGTCACCCGTTGCCCCGAACAACACGAACACGGTGGGTGCTGGCTGCGAGCTGCTGGCCATGGGTTCCTCTCCGAGCGGGCGACTGGTACGGCGGGCGCGCCCCGCTGCTGCTGTCCTGCCGCTCCCACCCCCCGCTGAACCCCGCCTGGGCTTACGGTCCGGCGCGGGATCATGCTGCGCCGGCGGCTCCGGGGCGGGTCGCGTCGACGGCCCGCTCCACCAGCCGCAGCAACGCAGCGTCGACCACCTCCTGGTTGCTGATGTTCACGCTGTGGCCGGCGCCGGGCACCACGGTCAGCTCGGCGCCGGTGGCCGCGGCGATGGCCCGGTTGTGCGACACCGGCGTCAACCGGTCGTCGTCGCCGCACACGACAGCGACCGGCACCCGCCGCAGCAGCGGCAGCGCGGCCCGCTCGTCGTGCTCGACGAACGCCGGCCAGAACGCCGCCTGCACGGTCAGCGGGCTCTCCTCCAGCAGGTCCTGCACCGCGCGCACCAGCCCCGGGTCGACGTCGTCGGCGCCGAACAGGTAGTGCCGCGTGAACGCGTAGCCGGCAGCGGTCCCCCGGCGCCGCAGCCGCTCCAGCAGCGGGGTGCAGGCCTGCAGCAGCCACAGGGACGGTCGCAGCAGCCGCGTCCTGGTGAGCACCTTCGCCCACAGGCCCAGCGGTCCCGTCGTCACCAGCGAGCCGGCGCTGGTGGCCATCAAAAAGACGCCGACCACCCGGGCGCGGAGCTGTCCGGGATGCTGGCGCACCCACGCCATGACGCTCATGCCACCCATCGAGTGCCCGGCGAGCACCACCGGGCCGGTCGGGACCACCGCCTCCAGGACGTCGGCCAGGTCCTCCCCGAGCTGGTCGATGGTGGCCCGGCGCAGGTCGCCCACCTCGCTGCGACCGTGCCCCCGCTGGTCGAACAGCACCAGCCGCGTGCCGGGGCGGCCACGCAACGCCACGCGCTGCAGGTCCCACTCCGCGAGCCGGGCGGTGAAACCGTGCACGAACACCACCGTCAGCGGTGCCGCCGCCGGCCCGTCCTCCTCCACGTGCAGGCCGACCCCGTCGCGGGTGCGCACGACCCGCTCCCGGTCCGGGGTGAGCGAGTCGAGCACGAGGGCGGCGGGGACCGGGTGAGCAGCCGCACGACGGCGACCGAGCAGGGGACGCAGACGCATGGCATCGCCATGCCCACGGCGCCCGCGTCTGAAGTCAGCTCCTGCTCACTAACGCCCGGGCGAAGAAGACCAGGTTGGCCGGGCGCTCCGCCAGCCGCCGCATGAGGTAGCCGTACCAGTCCGGGCCGTAGGGCGTGTAGACCCGCACCGCGTGACCGGCGGCGGAGAGCCGAAGCTGCTCGGCCGGTCGCACGCCGTACAGCATCTGGAACTCGAAGTCTCCTGCGCCGCGGCCGGTTTCGGTGGCGAGCCGGCCGGCGAGGGCCACCAGCGCCGGGTCGTGGGTGGCCACCATCGGGTGCCCCTCCCCCCGCATGAGCACCTCCAGGCAGCGGGCGTAGGAGGCGTCCACCGCCGCACGGTCCTCGAACGCCACCGCGGCCGGCTCGGCGTAGGCGCCCTTGCACAGCCGCACCCGGCTGCCCGGCCCGGCCAGCGCCCGGCAGTCGGACTCGGTACGCCGCAGATACGCCTGCACCACGGCGCCCACGGTCGGCTCGACCCTCCTCAGCTCCTCCACCGCAGTCAGCGTCGCCTCGGTGCGGGTGTGGTCCTCCATGTCCACGGTCACCGTCGTGTCGGCCGCGCGGGCGCTCTGGACCACCCGGGCCGCGCCGTCGAGCGCGAGCGCGCGATCGAGGTCCAGCCCGAGCGCGGTGAGCTTCACGCTCACCTCGACGTAGGCGGCCAGGCCCGCGTCGGCAAGCCGCGCCAGCAGCCCGACGTAGGCGTCGACGACCGCACCGGCTTCGGCCCGGTCGGTGGTGTCCTCGCCGAGGTGGTCCAGGCTGACCGTCAGCCCGTCCGCAACCAGCCGGCGCGCGACGCCGACGGCCGCGGCGGTGTCGTCCCCGGCCACGAAACGCCGCACCACCGCGGCGCTCACCGGAGCGCCGCGCACCAGCTGGCCGACCCGCGGCGAGCGGGCGGCGGCCAGCACGGCCCCGCGCAGCAGGTCAGGCACCGGGATCCGGCCGCCCGCCCATGTGCGGGTAGCGCCAGTCATGCGGCGGCACGAACGTCTCCTTGATGGTGCGCGGCGACACCCAGCGCAGCAGGTTCAGCGCCGAGCCGGCCTTGTCGTTAGTGCCGCTGGCCCGGCCGCCGCCGAATGGCTGCTGCCCGACGACCGCGCCGGTCGGCTTGTCGTTGACATAGAAGTTGCCGGCGCTGAAGCGCAGCGCGTCGCTCGCGTGCGCCGTCCAGGCGGTGTCGCGGCTGAACACCGCTCCGGTCAACGCGTACGGCGCGATGTCGCCGGCCTGGAGGAGCACGCGCTCGAGGTCGGCGTCGTCGAAGACGTGCACGGCGAGGAAAGGCCCGAAATACTCCTCCCGGAAGACCTCGTGCGTCGGGTCCTCGCCGACCACGACGGTGGGGCGCACGAAATAGCCGGTGTCGTCGTCGGCCGTGCCGCCGGCCAGCACCCTGAGCGTCGGGTCGTCGTGCGCGCGGGCCAGCACGCCGGCGAGCCGGTGAAAGGCCCGCCGGTCGATCACCGCGCCGCCGAAATGAGCCAGGTCGCGCACGTCGCCGTAGGACAGCTCCTCCGTGGTCGCCGCCAGCTCATCGCGCACGCCGCCCTCCCACAACGAGCGGGGGACGTAGGCCCGTGACGCCGCGGAGCATTTCTGCCCCTGGTATTCGAAAGCACCGCGCACCAGGCCGACGACCAGCGCCCGGGGGTCGGCGGAGGGGTGCGCGATGACGAAGTCCTTGCCGCCGGTCTCCCCGACCAGCCGGGGGTAGCCGCGGTAACCGGGGAGGTGGTCCGCGACAGCGCGCCAGAGGCTCTGGAAGGTGCGTGTCGAGCCGGTGAAATGGATGCCGGCGAGCGCGGGGTGCGGCACCGCCACCTGGCTCACCGCCGCGCCGTCGCCCGTCACGAGGTTGACGACACCGGGGGGAAGGCCAGCCTCCTCGAGCAGGCGCAGGGTGAGATGGGCCGAGAGCTGCTGTGTCGGCGACGGTTTCCACACCACCGTATTGCCCATCAGCGCGGGAGCGGTCGGCAGGTTGCCGGCGATGGCAGTGAAATTGAACGGCGTCACCGCCAGCACGAACCCCTCCAGCGGCCGGTGGTCGGTCCTATTCCAACCGCCGGCCGACTGCGCCGGTGGCTGCTCGGCGAGCACCCCCCGGGCGAAGTGCACATTCCACCGCCAGAAATCGGCCAGCTCGCACGCGCTGTCGATCTCGGCCTGCTGCGCGGTTTTCGATTGGCCCAGCATGGTCGCGGCGTTCATCCGGTCCCGCCACGGCCCCGACAGCAGATCCGCTGCCCGGAGCAGCACGGCCGCCCGGTCGTCAGCGGACAGGTCGCGCCACGCGGGCGCGGCGGCCAGCGCGGCGTCCACGGCGTCGCCGACGTCCCCGGGGGTCGCCTGGCGCACCATGCCGAGCACCGAGCGGTGATCATGCGGCTGCACGACCGGGACCGCCTCTCCAGTGCCGCGCCGCTCGCAGCCGCCGACGGTCATGGTCAGCTCCATCGGCGCGGCACCCTGGAGGTCACCCAGCGCTGCCTCGAGACGCTCCCGCTCGAGGCTGCCGGGGGCGTAGGCGCGCACCGGCTCCCCCACCGGCACGGGCGGCCGGGTCACGCCGTCGAGCGTCATGTCCCCGGTCTAGCACCCCGCCGGGCCCGACTGCATGCGAGCTCACTCGCCCACGCTGCCGTCGACCGCCTCGCGCAGCAGATCTGCGTGGCCGGCGTGCCGGGCGGTCTCCTCGACGAGGTGCAGGAGGACCCAGCGCAGCGAGAAGAGCTCCCCGGTGCGCAGCGGCAACACCGAGACCTGGTCCAGGCCGGTGGCGCCATCGACGACCGCGCGGCTGCTGGCGCACGCGTCGAGGTAGCGCCGGTGCACCTCAGCCGGCTCCAGCTCCGCCGCCATGCGGAACTCCCAGTCCGGGTCGCCCTCCCAGTCCACGCCCGCCCACGGCTCCGTCTCGGGCCGACCGAGGAAACGCCCTTCCAGCCAGGAGGTCTCCACCAGGGCCAGGTGGTTCAGCAGGCCGGCGAGGTGCAGCGACGAGGGGGGCAGCTGCTGCGCCAGCTGCTCGCGCGTCAGCCCATCCGTCTTGCGCAGGATGGCCTCGCGCTGCTCGTCGAGGTACTGCGTGAGCAGGGTCAGCTCGGGGCCTTGCGCGTCGGGATGTGGCATGGAGGGAGCCTCCCGCATCCCACCCGTCCCGGCCAGCGGGTTGGTCCCGTCGATCGCGCCGCACGACCGGACCGTACGGCGGGGCGTCAGGCCCGGCCGGCGCGCAGCCGCAGCAGCTCAGCCTGCTGCCGCAGCCTGGCCAGCTCGGCGGCCTGGTCGGCGGTCGCGAGCGCGGTGTCGCGCGCGATGGTCGCCTCGAGCTGCTTCTGCTCCGCGACCGTGGCAGCGAGCCGCCCGGCGGCCACATCAGGGTGCAGCGCGCCCAGGGCCTTCTCCACGGCCCCCTCAGCGGCGAGGCCAGCGGTCACGCTCCCCGGCAGCCCCGACAGCGTGTCGGTCACGGCTGCGAGACCGCTCGTCGCGCTGGTGCTCAGGCCGGTCAGCGCGCCGGACTCGCTGAAGGAATAGGCAGCCGTCCGCTTGCCGAAGACGCTGTGTCCCAGCGGGACCCGCCGCTGCTCGCTGTCCCCGTCGACGATCGCGAGCTCCCGGACGGCGTCGACGCCGGGCGACGACCCGGCTGCCGTGGTCCACACGAGCAGGGTCACCGGCCGCGGTCGGCGGTAGGTGAGACTCGCCTCCTCGGGCGGGTACGACGGCCGCGCGGCGGGCCGCTGCGGGTCGTGCAGCGCCAGGTGGATCCCGAAGTCCCGCGCCAGGGCCTGGGCCGCCGGCTGGTCCTTGCGTCGCCGCCGGCGGCTGGCCAGCGTCGCCCCCACGTGCGGCAACCAGATCCAGCGGCCCGGCGAGCCGCGGGATGGCCTCCAGAGCCAGCACGACCTCTACCTCGGCATGCGTCTCGTCCTGCGCGTCGGCCTCCCATGCCCTGCGGTGCAGGGCGAGCCGGCCCGCGAGGGCGTCGAGCAGCGCGCCGGCCCGGCCCATCGCGTCCAGGGTTGGCACCGGGGGCACGGGACCCGACGGCTTGAGGGCCGCCAGCAGCCCGGCGTCGATGGCGTCCCTGGCGGCGCGCACCTGCTCCGCGCGCGCCACCAGCTCGGGGTGCTCGTCGGCGTACGTCGCTGGTGCGCTGTGCTCGTCCGTGTCCCTCAGCCGCAAGACCTTGGCCGCGCCGAGCAGCTGTCCGGCCAGGGTCGCAGCGCCGCTCACGATCCGGCCGCCGGCACCCGTCGACGTGGCGCCGCCGCCGGTGAGCCGCCCGTCCTCGGTGAGCTGCACGGTGACCTCGCGGTCGCTGAGCCACTCGTGCGAGCGGGAGGAGGCAGGGGTCAGACACGTCGGCCCGGGTCTCGACGGCGACGGAATAGGTCGTGGTCACCCGCTCGCGTTCGCGCGTCGTCAGGTCCAGGCGTCGGGTGGCCTGCGCCAGCACCCGCAGCACCGTCTCGGGCAGGTAGTACGTCAGCGACTCGTCCACGGCGGCAGCCTCCTCCTGGAGGCGCCCGCTCATGGGACGCGGTCAGCGCTGCGGTTGAGGCTGCAACTATCCGACCATCCCGAGAGGAAGCCCCATGACCACCATCGCGCCCGACCTGACCGGCACCTGGACCATCGACCCGGCGCACTCCCAGCTCGGCTTCGCCGTCCGGCACGCCATGGTCTCCACCGTCCGCGGCTCGTTCGGCATCTACGACGGCTCGCTGGTGCTCGACGCCGCCAACCCGGGGGCGAGCACGGCGACGGTCGAGATCGACGCGGCGAGCATCACCACCGGGCAGGAGCAGCGCGACGGCCATCTCAAGAGCCCCGATTTCCTCGACGTGGCACAGTTCCCCAAGCTCGTCTTCACCAGCTCGCGGGTGCAGATCGCCGGCGACGAGGTCACCTTGCACGGCGACCTCCAGATCCGCGGCGTCAGCAAGCCGGTGGAGATCGACGTCGAGGTCGGTGGCATCGCGCACGACCCGATGGGCAACACCCGGGCCGGCTTCGAGGGCACCGCGACCATCAGCCGCAAGGACTTCGGGATGGAATTCAACGCGGCACTCGACGCCGGCGGCGTCCTCGTCGGGGACAAGGTCAAGATCACCCTCGACATCTCCGCCGTCCGCCAGGGCTGAACGGGGCACGGGGGGGCGGGGTGCCCGGTCGCGACAAGGAACACCCGACGGCCACCGGGCCTTGCTAGGGCATGACGACGATCGGACTCATCGGCAGCGGCAACATCGGCAGCACCGTCGCGCGATTGGCGGTGGCGGGCGGCCACGACGTGGTGCTGAGCAACAGCAGGGGCCCGCAGACCCTGGGCGACCTGGTCGCGGAGCTGGGCGACCGGGCTCGGGCGGCGACGGCGCAGGAGGCGGCGGCCGCTGGCGACATCGTGGTGGTGACCGTCCCGCTGAAGGCCTATCGCGACGTGCCGGTCGGACCGCTCGCGGGCAAGGTCGTGATGGACACCGACAACTACTACCCGGAGCGGGACGGCGCCTTCGCCGAGCTCGACGACGAGACGACCACCACCTCCGAGCTGTTGCAGCAGCACCTGCCGACCGCGCACGTGGTCAAGATGTTCAACAACATCTTCTTCAAGAACCTCGCCGTGCTGGCTAGGCCCAGCGGCAGCCCGGAGCGCAGCGCGCTACCCATCGCGGGCGACGACGCCGGCGCCAAGACGACGGTGGTGGCGTTCCTCGACGCGATCGGGTATGACGCGCACGACGTCGGCCCCCTGGCGGAGGGCTGGCGCTACCAGCGCGACACCCCGGCGTACGTCGCGCCGTACGCCGACACGGCGAATGGCATGGCGCCCCGGCAGTCCACGGCGCAGGACCTGATCCCGCTGCTCGCGGCCGCGAAGCGCTACCGCGACATGGGCTGACGGTCGCGCCCCACGCCCTCGCGCCCCACGTCCTCGCGCCCCACGTCCTGGCACACGGCGGACGCGCGCCGGGACCGGGCGGCCGACGCCACAGCCGGCAGCAGCGCGATCAGTGCCAGCGCGGTCACTGCCCCGGCGTACGCCATGGCCACCGCGCGCAGGCCGACGGGGGTGACCAGCCGGCCGGCCACCACCGCGGGGATGCTGAAGGCGAGATAGCTCACGATGTAGACCGCTGCCAGCAGCTCCGCTCGCTGCTCGGGCGTGGCAAGCAGGGCGAGGGAGCGGAATGCACCGAGGAACGCCGGGCCGAAGCCGGCCCCCGCGACCGCGGTGCCGACGAAGAACGCTGGGGCCGACCGGGTCTCCAGCGCCAGCAGGGTGACGAGGGTCCCGGCCGCCAGCGCGGCCGATCCGGCGAGCATGGAGCGGCGCGGCGCCGCGTCGCGGCAGAGCGCAGCCGTCACCGCCCCCGACGCGGTGAAGGCGACCACGACCAGGGCACCGGTGAGGTGACTGCGCAGCTGCAGCACGCTGGCCGACACCGAAGGCCCGAGCGAGAGGTAGAGGCCGCCCATCGCCCAGGTGGCGACGAGCACCGGCGTGGTGGCGACGAAGTCCCGGCGGGCGTGGGGTGGCACCGAGAGCCGGGGACGCAGCGAGGCCAGCGCGCCCGGCCGCGCGGTCACGCTCTCCGGCAGCAGCCGCAGCACCGCCGCCAGCACGACGAAGGTCACCGCCAGCACCACGAACACCACGGTGGTCGGTGCCGGCGCGAACTGCACGAGCAGACCCGACCCGAGCGCGCCGGCCGCGAGCCCTAGTGATGAGGCCACGCTGGTGACGAGCGCGCCACGACGCGGGTCGAGGTCGGGCTGCAGGTCCACCAGCACGGCGCTCGCGGTCGCGGTCGCCGCGCCGGTCGCGAACCCCTGCAGCGCGCGGGCCAGCAGCAGCGTGCCGACGCCCTGTGCACTGAGGAACACCAGCATTCCCAGTGCCTCGAGCAGCAGCGCCGCTATGAGGACGGGGCGGCGCCCGAGGTGGTCCGACAGGCCACCCACCGTGAGCAGCGCTGCCAGCAGGGTCAGCGCGTAGATGCCGAAGACCGCGGTCAGCGTCGCCGGAGAGAAGCCGAACCGCTGCTGGTAGACGACGTAGAGCGGCGACGGGGCACTGCTGGCCGCCAGCAGCAGGAGCACGGTCGCGCCCGCCAGCCAGAAGCCACTGGCGCGCGAGAGCTGGCGTCGAGCGCGGGGGACGGCGTCCGTCATGACCATGTCGTCTCCCCACCGCCTCGTGCCAAGCAGGCCCGTCAGCCGGCGAGCGCCGGGTAGTCGGTGTACCCCTTCGCGCCGCCACCGTAGAAGGTCGCCTGGTCCGGCTCGTTGAGCTCGGCACCGGCACGCAAGCGCTCGACCAGGTCGGGGTTGGCCAAGAAGTCGCGCCCGATGCAGAACAGGTCGGTCGCGCCGCTCTCGACGGCCTCTCGCGCCGTGGCGAGATCGGAGCGACCGGTGAACCCGGTGTTGAAGATGAACGTCCCCTGCCATTGCTTGCGCAGCTGCTCGTGGAAGTCGGTTTCCGGTCCCTCGAGCACGTGCAGGTAGAGCAGGCCGAGCGGGTTGAGACCCTCGAGCAGTGCGGCGTACGTCGCCTCGGTCTCGATCTCGCTGATGTCGTTGAAGACGCCCCCCGGCGAGATGCGGATGCCCACCCGGCCGGCGCCGATCGCCTGCGCCACAGCGGATGCGACCTCGACGACGAAACGGGCACGGTTGCCCGGCGAGCCGCCGTAGCCGTCGGTGCGGGTGTTGCTGCCCCCGGCGAGGAACTGCTGCAGCAGGTAGCCGTTGGCCGCGTGCAGCTCGACCCCGTCCAGGCCGGCCTCGACCGCACGCCGGGCGGCGTCGACGTACTCCCCGATCACGCCAGCCAGCTCGGCCGTCTCCAGCTCACGGGGCGCCTCGTAGGCGAGCATGCCCCCGTCGGTGAAGACCTCGCCGGCCGGCGCGACGGCCGACGGCGCGACCGGCTGCCGGCGGGTGATCGCCCGGTGGCTGATCCGCCCGGCGTGCATCAGCTGGGCGATGATCCGACCTCCGCGCGCGTGCACGGCGTCGGCGACCAGCCGCCAGCCGGCGACCTGGTCGTCGGTGTGCAAGCCCGGCGTGCGCGGATAGCCCTGGCCGACAGCCGACGGCTGGGTGCCCTCGGTGATGATGAGCCCGGCGGTGGCGCGCTGCGCGTAGTACTCGGCGGCAAGCTCGGTCGGGGACTCGCCGGCGCCCGCGCGGTTGCGGGTCATCGGCGCCATCACCAGGCGGTTGGCGAGGGTGAGATCGCCGAGCTGGTACGGCGAGAACAGGTCGGTCACGGCGGCTCCTCAGGGTGGGCTGTTGCTTGTGCAACCACCAGGTGGGCCCGGTCATCCCCGCGGGCGGTGTGACCCTCGTCGCGATCCAGCCGCCGCACGGCAACCGGCCGCCTTCTTCGGGCCGCACGTGCGGGCGGCCCACGCCGGGGAGCTGATGGTGCCGCTGGCGTTGGCCGGCAAGCGGGTGCGGGTGGTCGGGAGCGCGGACCAGCCGCACTCGTTCACCTACGTCCCGGATTACGCAAGGGCGATGATCGCGGCAGCCCGCACCCCCGCCGCGTGGGACAGCGTGCTGCACGCTCCCACCGGATCGGCCGTCACGCAGCGGGCACTCGTGCAGGCCTTCGCCGCGGCCGCCGCGACTACGGCCAAGGTCTCTTTGTTGCCAGCGCTGGTGCTGTCGGCTGGCGCGCTGGTCCCCGGGTCGCTGCGCGAGCTGGCGGAGACGCGCTACCGGTTCGAGGCACCGTTCGTCACGGACTCGCACCACACCGAGGCGCTGCTTGACCTGTCGCCTACCCCGCTGCCAGAGGCGGCGGCCGAGACGGTCGCTAGTGGCGCGCGCCCAGCCGTGAGCGAGGGAGGCTGATCGCATGGTGAGCGAGGAGGAGCTGCGGGCGCTGGCCCTGTCTCTCCCAGCGGTGACCGAGCGCCCGTCGTACGGCACCCCCGCGTTCTTTGTCGGGAAGGCGCTCTTCGCCCGGCTGACCGGGGATGACGGCGTGCTGATGGTGCGCGTCGCCGACGAGGGCGAGAAGCGCGCGCTCGTCAGCTCCCAGCCCGACGTCTTCTTCACCACCCCGCATTACGACGGGTACGCCGCGGTGCTCGTGCGCCTGCCAGCGGTCGCGCCCGACCTGCTGGCGGAGCTGGTCACCGACGCCTGGCGGCTCCGAGCAACGGTCACAGTGCGCCGGGCGCACCCCGACCTCTAACGGTCTGGGCTGGCTGTGGCCGGGGCAATGTGACAGACGCCGGCGTCTCCTCAAGCGTCAGCGGCGCACCGAGGTCGCGCACAAGGGGCACGGGGTGGCGTCCCGCGTGCGGTGTAAAAGACCTTCGGGCGGAGGCTCCTTTTCGTTGTTGATGGTAGGGGTGGGGTCGGACAGTTTCAGGGTCGGGGGGCTACTGGATGTCGAGCAGTTCGCTGATGG
>JAABUP010001980.1_pt1 | contig 41429 bp, 58 predicted proteins | sample 5559201 | NCBI WGS metagenome assembly JAABUP01 (sample SAMN10711887, study PRJNA513373) | rock metagenome | isolation source: Antarctica rocks | place: Antarctica
AAGTGCTCCCCCTCCTTCACAAATAGCTTTTCTGCCCGCCACTGTGTCTTGACACCTCTGGACCTGAAGTCCTTGAAGGCAGGCCACGTTGCATTCTTGCGCTGCTGCTGCAGGATTGTCAGGTCATCATCCAGGCCAATGGTGGTGCCAGCAAGCTTGCCTCTGGCTTTGAACACCGTGTTTCTTCTCAAACTGCACTATCACAATACCCTGTGCAGCATCGCTTCTCCCCATCTGCAAGCGCTTAGCACTGACACAAGTAACAGTCGTCTCAAGCTTTTCAGCAAGCATTGCATCCACCTTGTCTTTCGAAGTGTCAGGAGTCTCATCTTCCTCTTGCTCAAAATTTCTGAGCACAGCGTTCAACTCCTTCTTCTTCCTGGCTTCCTGATCAGCCAGGTCCTGGTCCTGCATGTTCAGGATTTGGGTTACTAAGCACATGGGCGTCACGTGCAGCTGACAAATCTTACCTGGCAAAAAATCCAGCCTGTCAGTGTCAATTGTGCATTACGCGATTTTTCACATGACATTTTGCTGCAAGTACGGTTCAAGTTGTAAAATTGCACTGCTTTGGACCTTTTAACTGATTAGCATAGCCTGACAAGCGCGATTGCGGTGGCCACTTGATTTTGCAGCGCAGATTGCGCCTCTTCAAGCACATCAAACTTTGCCTGTGGCTGTCTTGTTACTTAAACGTCGTAGGCTGCGGCTGAGTTTGCCAGAATGGCTTTCTCAACGACTGCGCAGAGTGTTTGTTGCGGGGCCGTGCGTAGACAACAGCCGGCGTTTGCTGTAGCACGTTCAGTTTCATCAAGCAGCGCCCGTCAGCAGCTCTTGCGTCGAGGAGACTTGTTTGGCAACTTGTCAGTGCGCACTACCAGCAATAAACTGCTGAGATGGAACGTGGCCAAGCCAGGTCGTGGCGGCCGACTTCTGGTCGAGGCTGCACATAGTGCTGTTCCCAAGGCTGCAGGATTGTTCAATCCCGCCAACGACAAGGTCTGTCCAGCATCCTATCTTGCAAGCATCTGCTGTAGAACACACACCTGCACTTGCTCCACTAGACAACCTTGTTCCTGCATGCATGCATGTGCTCACTCTGCAGTGCTAGGAGCATGTGCATTTGATCCTTTACTAGTCTGGACTCATGTTGCAATGACTCATCATGCCAGGATGCATGTGGAGTGGGGTTCGTGGGGGAGCTGAACAGGGAGCCTAGCAGACAATGTGTGACCGATGCACTTGAGATGATGTTGAGGTACTTGTCTGAGTACAACTGCATCAATGCAACATTAGCTTGTGTTCTTGGCTGTTCCTGCCAAATGCTGAATATCTGACACATTTTCTGTTTGCGCAGAATGTCACACCGCGGTGCATGTGGCTGTGAGGAGAATACAGGTGACGTATGCATGTAGCTCAACTCTACAGCCCTACATGTCTCACACATTGCAGGAGTAATTCTGGTACAGTAACTCTTGTACCTTCGATACCCATTGTCTTGCTATTCCCCCTCCAGGTGATGGAGCAGGCTGCCTTGTGGCAATGCCCCATGACTTCCTCAAGACCGTGGTCAAGAGGGACTGCGGTGTGGACCTACCAGAGCCAGAGGAATATGGCGTGGGCATGTGCTTCCTGCCTAATGCTGACAAGGAGCTGTATGCAAAAGCCAAGTCCATCATCACAAAAGTGGCTGAACAACTTGGTCATGAAGTGTTAGGCTGGCGCAGCGTCCCCACTGACTCAACAGGCATCGGACCCTCAGCCCTAGCCACGCAGCCCATTGTCGAGCAGATCTTTCTTGGCAACAGCTGTCAAGAGACTTACTGTGACACAGATGCTGAACAGCAGGTGAGCAGCCACGCCATGCTATCCCCATGCAACTTATTTGCAGGTTCAGCATGAATGTCCAGCCCCTGGGTCGTCAAATCAGCAACACTTTAGGACACCAAAGCCATGTTCCTCTTCGACCACTGCTGTGTCGTCTGTGACAGCCATGCCTTCACTTTGGTGTGAACCCCCACTTGAGGAGCCTGTACCCTTGCTGTGGCGTCATCCTGCTGCTGTGTGTCTTGCAGTTCTACATCCTGCGCAAGCTGATAGAGCATGAGCTTGGAGAGCAGGAAGTAGGGGAGGACGACTGTTACATCTGCTCCCTATCCTCACGCATATTAGTATACAAGGGGCAGCTCACGCCTGGACAGGTACATCTTCTGTCATATATTCTGACTCCTGCACCTGTGCTTTTCTGACATGTTGCTGTTGCTGTTTGGGGAGCATGGTAAAAGCCATGGCATACTGGCAGCAATCCTGGTGACCAGCTTGATTTTCTTGTGTGTAGTATACGGTCAGGCTCAAATGTGATTGTGAAGTGGGAAATTGCAGTGAACATCAGCACCATGCGTGTAACTGCATCCCGACAGCGCTGGTTGTGCACATGCTGGTGCAATAGCATTGATCTCATATGCTCATGATCTGCACACACCCTGTGTGATTTCCAGCTTCTGACACTGCATTTGTGGACAGACCCTGAAGCAGGTTGTTACATCTTGACAAAGATGTGGTAGCACACTTCATCCCTGCAGGTGCCAACACACATGCGTGTTTTTGCAGGTGACAACCTACTATGAGGACTTGCAGCAGCCTGATTTCAAGACTTACATGACGCTTGTGCACTCTCGCTTCAGCACCAACACCTTCCCGAGTTGGGGTCGCTCGCAGCCCATGCGCATGATTGGTCACAACGGTGAGATCAACACCTTGAGGGGCAATGTTAACTGGATGCGGTCCCGGGAAGGCATCATGAAGTGCACACAGCTAGGCCTGCCAGAGGATGTTCTGCTCAAGGTATCAGCCACTACTCCTGCAATGTTTGGACTACTGTCACTCTGTCACTGCCTGCAAACACCAGTACAGTCACAGCTGTCCATGGCTGTCCTTGAATGTGTGGACATGCATGCTGGACAGCACATCATGTGTAGCATGCTGTGCACATTGTCCTGTGTGGCTGCCACATTCACAACATGAATCACAACAGCTACAAGAAACACCCATTACCACAAATGTGTGCAAGATACACAGGCAAGCCTGGAAGGAAGCGTGTGCTATCAGAGGGCTTCTGCAAGCTCTGATTGTTTTCTGAGCCTGCTGATTGGATGCAGATGCTGCCGCTGGTGCCTGCCACACAGTCAGACAGTGGCTCTTTTGACGCTGTTCTAGAGTTGTTGGTCAACTCAGGCAGAGATCTGCCTGAGGCCATGATGATGATGATTCCAGAGGCCTGGCAGAATGATAAGCTGATGCCTCAGGTATACTGCTTGCTCATACTGCCTTTTAATGTCATTACGCTGTTGCTTTTTGGTAAGCGTACAAACTTGTCCATTCATTGGCACGTTTTTGCTGACTGCCGTATTGCTGCGTCCCTCACAGGATTTTGATTAGGGCTGTTTTGTGGGTTTTAGTTCTGTAAATCCCCTTGCATTATGTCTGAACAGGCCCATTGCAGTTTTGGCTGTAGGCACGAAGCTCATGGCTGAGCAGCCTTCCTCCCCATGCAGAACAAGCAGGACTCATGTAGACTCCACACTGTCACTTGCATTGCAAGTCTGCTATTGACCAGCTCTCCTGTCTCCAAACAAGCATGACCACAAAGGTTCTGTAGTGTCAATGCGTTGATGGCATTTGATGCTGATCAAGTGGGCTCTTCGTACAGAACAAGCAAAACATGGCCAGATTTCACAGCACCATCAAGTATTTGTGCAACCTCACAGCCTGAGCCTCTTCTACAAACTTACTGCTGAGCATCTTATGTTCCTGACGCAGAACAAGCAGGACTTCTACCGATTCCACAGTGCCATCATGGAGCCTTGGGACGGCCCTGCCCTGGTAGCCTTCACAGACGGCCGATTTGTGGGAGCAACCCTAGACCGAAATGGGCTAAGACCTGGCCGATATTACCTGACTAAAGACAACAGGGTGATCATGGCTAGCGAAGTGGGCGTAGTCGATGTGGCTCCAGCCAATGTTGCCTACAAGGGGCGGCTGTCACCTGGCAACATCTTCCTTGTGGATTTTGCTGAGGGCCGAGTCATTGCCGACAGGGAGGTGAGTGGATTTTTAGCATTATTGCTTGTTCTGCGGCCAGCAACAACTGATCTCGTGTACCGCATGTCTGCTGCAGTGTTGCAGTTGTATGCAGTTACCAAGAGTGTGGTAATGTACACTGGTGTGGTGCAGATACGCTGCTTGAGTGCCACATCAGCGATAGTAATTCTTACAGAATTCTCCCCTCAAGTATGTTGCCATGCCTGCAAAGTGAGCCATTTCAACAGCCTTGTTCTTCCACTTGCTTACCTGTGTTGCTGCCCATTACATCCAACCATGTTTGCTGGTGTCAAAAGACAGCGGTTGGAATCAGTCCAGTCCGGTCTAGCAAAGCTGATCAGCAGCGTGTCAGCTCCAGCGCCATTTGACTTGCCATGTGTTGAACACAGACTTGCTGTTTGAGGTGCCTGTCGTGTTGCAGATGAAGGAGAAATATGCCAACAAGAAGCCCTACGGCAAGTGGCTGGATGCCCAAGTGGCAACTCTACCAGACTTGGTTGAGTCAGTCCCTGACCACCTGCTCAAGGTGCCCACAATCCAAAGCGGCCACAGCCCCATTGATGCTGTCCCTGTCTCCCCTTCCACCAAAGGCAGCTCTGCTGAGGTCAATGGGAAAGCCAATGGGAGCTCCAATGGGAGCTCCAGCGGCTCCAATGGGACTTTGAGCAGCAGCCAGGAAGGAGGCCAAGTGGGGGTCAATGCCTCTAATGGCCACTCCAACCCAGGCGCAGGTACACAGAGCTGCAGCACAGGCTTGAGCATGATTCATGGTAGCCATATGGTTTCAGAGCTTGCTGCTCATTCTTGTGCATGAAATTGTGCTGTGTGCTGCACCCTTGGTTTTGCCCTCAGTGCAGTGGCAGTGTTGTGCAGATCTCTTAAGTCATGCTTGCAATCAGTCAGTGCAGTACTTGAAATCCAGTTTTCCATTTCGCCAGCCTGGGGACTATGCTTACCAATCCCCTGCAACTGCTGGTTTGATGCAGCAATGCAAGCAACCATCCCAGCAGTGCAAGTCTGCTATCAACTTGACGAGCAGATCAGCACAAGAATGGAAAAAAGCAAAGGCATAATTACGCAGTCTGTCAGCTGAGATCATCACATGCTGCAGCTTTTGATCAGCTGCAAGCACACCTAGCAAGCCCAACAGGAGTGGTCCAGCATAAGTTTGTAGCATCACTCTGTTGTGACCACTGCCTGGTGCTGATGCAGAGAGTGGCTGTGCCGGTGAGGGCGCAGGTGTGCAGGACCATCAGCTGAGGCTAGGCGAGATGATGGAAATTGAACATATCCTGCAGCCCCTCAAAAGCGTTCCATGCATGACAGGCGTCTTGCCTTGCGACACCAGTCTACTGACTGTTGTCTGGTTTGGTTGGGTGCAGAGAGTGGTAGCAGCGGCGAGGGTGCTGGTGAGCAGGGCGATCAGCTGAGGCTGGGTGAGATGATGGGCACGCACCGCATCTTGCAGCCCCTCAAGGCCTTTGGCTACACAAAGGAAGCCTTAGAGGTGCTGCTGCTGCCCATGGTCAAGGCTGCTGCTGAACCTTTGGGATCAATGGGCAATGACGCTCCCCTTGCCGCCATGTCACAGATGCCTAAGCTGCCCTATGACTACTTCAAGCAGATGTTTGCTCAGGTGGGAAAGCGTTGCACTGCTGTTCTCCTGCTTTATGGTGGTACTTTCTGTTATGCCTTTCTTGTTTTTTTGCTTATTTCTTGTTTTGTATGTGTGTATGTACTGCGATACTGTGTGTATTCAGTATCCGACTGCACGGTGGATACTGGTGTCCCATTCTTGTTTTTTCTCCTTGCAAAAGCCCCATAAACAGGCTTGCACAGACTGATTGTGCTTTTGCAAGTCTGCTTGACTGTCCGTTGGCTCTTTGCACCTGGCCAGTCTGTTCCGTCTGAAAGAGGCCCCCCAGGACTATAAGTCAACAGTAGCAGGTGGGCATTCATGACTTGCGTTCTTACTAACACAGGTAACCAATCCGCCCATTGATCCGCTGCGTGAGAAGCTGGTGACGTCAACACGAGCCATGATTGGGCCTGAGGGCGATGTGACAGACATGGGGCACGAGGGCCATGCTGCTCGCCTAGAGCTGATTCAGCCCTTCCTAAAACCTGAGGAGCTGCAGGCCTTCAAGCACATGGACTACCGTGGATGGCGTGCAAAGGTATGTCACCTACACATGGACAAGGGAATCTTAAGATTTCCAATGCTTGGCTTGGCTTGTTTGTGCCTACCATAGGCTGCAACTTTAGTTGCAAAAATGGCACAGTCTTTTTCTTCCGTCAAGTTCTTGTTCATTCTAAGGAGGTGAGGCAAACCCCATGAGTTTTCTGGATTTGCAGTCCCAAGCACTAAGGGAATTTGCTTCTGTAAGTGTTTGCTGCTGCTTTGACTGCTGCACACACTGTTACTGCTGATCTGATTCGGGGTTCACTGTTGCTGTCACTGCTACACATGCCTTTGAATACCAGACCTGGCAATGCTCCCAAATTCATGCAGTGTGGCTGCTGCACAAGCTGCGTATGACCTGAAAGTCACTCCGGTGAAGCATCCATGAACATCTGTAGTGCTGAGCAGCTGACTGCATAGAAGCTGTAGGTCATCAAGCCTTCTGTGCTGCCTCTGTGATTAGCCACCAGAAAAGTCGCAGCTGGCAGATTGACTGCATCACAGTGATTATGCGTGGTGTGTAGGTTTTGGATGCCACCTGGGCAGTGTGTGAGGGACCAGATGGGATGGAAGCTGCTTTGAAGCGCATCTGTCAGGAAGCTGACCAAGCCATCCAGAATGGCTACTCTTACCTCATCATGTCAGATCGAGCCACAGGTCTGCTGCTGCATACCTCTTGTGCTCTGGCATCTCTCCCCTGTTGTTGCTGCTGCTGCTGCTGCTGCTGTTGCTGCTGCTGTTGTTGTTGCTGCCGCTGCTATTGTTGCTGTTGCTGTGGTTGTTGCTGCTGCTGTCGCTGTTGCTGCTGCTGCTGTCGCTGTTGCTGCTGCTGTTGTTGTTGATGCTGCTGCTGCTGCTGTTGCTGTTGTTGAACGACGCTTGCTCATTCTTTGCCATTGCCATCCTTTGACTGCAGTCATGCACTGCTTGCTCTCTTGTTCGATCTTGAGTGCTGTTTCAGATTTTGTGTGCTCTGGTCTCACTTTGCACACTCAGGCTACCCGTCTGCAACTGAATGCCCTGTCGTCAACCTTGTTGCTGTTGCCAGTGTTGCGCAACCTGTCCGTGTCATAATGACTTCCCAAGCAGTCCTCAGCTGCTTGTCTTTCTTTTGGCAGCATACGTCTGAGCACACAAGCAAAACGGTCAAAGCACCATCTGAACAAAAGTCCTTGGTACTGTTCTTTCAGGAGAGGAGCGCGTTCCCATCAGCAGCTGCTGGCCTGCGGCCGCGTGCACCACCATCTAGTGTCCAAAAAGAAGAGGATGTTGGCCGGTCTGCTGGTGGAGACCGGGGAGGCCAGAGACGTGCACCACATGTGTACCCTGCTGGGGTATGGGGCTGATGCCATCTGCCCCTACCTGGCCATGGAGGCTATCGTGGCCCTGCAGGAGGATGGCAAGGTGGATGGCAGAGCTAGTCGCTTGGATCTTATTCACAACTACATCAAGGTGGACATCTCTCTGTGTCTTGCTTCTGTGTGTCTTGTGTCATGTGTTGGTCAACAGCTCTGGTGGTGCAACATCTGTGTTTGTTGAGCTGGCGTGATCTTGTCAGAGAGATAAGGCCCTGCAGCTTGGTGATGCTTGCATGCGGGCCGCTTCCTGACTGGTCGAGTGTCTCAGCAGCATGTGTGATTGATACGACCGAGCATTGTTCCCTCATGTGGTTCATGCTTTTGCGTTTTCGCCCCTTCTATGGCTGTTGCAAGCATGCAATTGCTCAACTGCTTTTAAGCATGCAATGCTCAACTGCTGACACCGATACGTTGAGTTGACTGGTGTATGTCACTAGCCAGCATGCATGATGTCTGCCGGCACTGCAGGTCAATGACCTTTAGGCAAAACATTTGGGGCATCCGTCTGTTGAGCCTGTGCCTTCTATTCTCTTATCACAAAAGTCTTCTCAAGCCTGAAGGCACTGAATGCTGGATTTGGCAAAGCGACGCGCAAGCCAAGCCATTTACACTATAGCTGTCTCTTGAGGCTGTGCCTCCAGATCTCTCAGCACAACATGCAGCCATGGTGTGGGATGTCTGCTGCAGGTAGGAGCACGCATGGTGGGGCGTTGAGTGTAGGCAGGCTAGTGCAGATCGCATACAGGCGCAGCGCAAGCCTCTGCCCTCACTGTCTCAACCTGCTGTACCTTACCTGCAGGCGCTGAATGCTGGAGTGCTCAAGGTGATGTCCAAGATGGGCATCAGCACCATCGCCAGCTACAAGGGAGCCCAGATCTTTGAGTGTCTTGGCATGGCTGACGAGGTTGTGGACGCCTGCTTTGTGGGCACTGCCAGCCGCATTGCTGGTGTGGGCTACCAGACCCTGGCTGAGGACCAGATGAGAGTGCATGGCATGGCCTACGGCAGCAAGTTCATGAGCGCCAGCATGGCTGATGCTATGGCCCTGCCCAATCCTGGTGACTACCACTGGAGGTCGGTGCTCCCCTTTGCACTTCTTGACTTGCCAGCCATTCAATCAACCAGTCAACTGATCAATCAATCAGTCAGTCAGTCAATCAATCAATCTATTGATCAATCGATTAGTCAATCACCAGTCAATCAACTAATCAATCAATCCATCCATCCGTCATTCAATCAATCAATCAATTCATCGATTGAGCATATGTCTTGTGCTTGGGATCATCAGCGAATCCAACAGACAACTTCTGAAAGTTGAAAGTGACACAAAAGAAACGTCCATGATCATGTGATCATGCTCACGTGATCATTCTGGCTTTGGACCAGCAGCAGGCTTTTGAGGCTTGCATCAACATGCTGCCGTTCAAGATGATGGCAGTTTCCTAGCAGGGGTGGTGACATTACCTGCTTGTATGGCGTCATGCTGTCTATTGACACATGAGTGTAATGCTCCTGCAACACACTTCAATCACTGTGCTGCACAGCAACGAGCTCAACAGCTGCGTGAACAGTGTCTTGTTACACTCAGGTCAGGGCTAGGGGGGGGGCAGTGTTTCACACACTTGTCCCCCATATACAACGCCACTGCATAAGTGGCGTAGGTTTTTCTTCTTTTCTTTTCTTTTTTTACTCAGGCAACTTTGACAGCCTGGGCATGCCAACGCAAAGCACCCTAATCAGGCTTCTGTTGTCTGTTAGGACTTGCGATGGTTGCTGCTGCAGCCGCAAGCTTTGGTGAGCTTGCATCTGATGGGCGCCATGACTTCACCATGACTTCACCACGACTTCACACCATCTTCACCATGACTTCATCACAACGTCACTGTGTGAAAGTATGGTTTGTCTCGACCAGCAGGTGATGTGACTCTGCAGGAATGGGGCAGCAGGCGAGCAGAGTGAGGTCCACCTGAATGACCCCATGGCCATTGCCAAGCTGCAAGAGGCGGCTGCACAGAACAGCACTGAAGCCTTCAAGGAGTACGTGCGCCTGACTGAGGACCTGAATGAGAAGATCAACCTGCGCGGCATGCTCAAGTTCAAGTCCAGTGGAGCTATCCCAATTGAGGAGGTCAGCGGTGTTGACCACTGTGTCATTTGCACACTTCGTCACTTGCATATTGCCTTTATGATGACACTGACAGACGCAAGCCGTGCAAATCCGCCCACACTGCCGATTTGTTTTCTTCCTGTCAAAATCAAACCAGTCCCCACCAGCTTTCAAACCAATCAAGGGCATGTCTGTCAAGTAAACACCAAGTCAGAGTCAAGTTTCAAGCCATCAAAGGCACGCGGCTTTTTCCCCAAACACCAAAGGAAGAGTGGAGAATTCATGAGAAGCCCTGTCTTCACTGAAGCTTAATTCGCCTGCAGGCTTTCATTTGCGTAACATCCCTTTTGCCTGGCTGCAGGTTGAGCCTGCCAAGGAGATAGTGAAGAGGTTTGTAACAGGTGCCATGTCGTATGGCTCCATCTCCTTGGAGGCCCACACCACCCTGGCAATGGCCATGAACACCATCGGCGGCAAATCCAACACAGGCGAGGGTGGTGAGAACCTGCGCAGGTAGGCTGCCTCATGTTTCAAGTCGTGTTTCAAGAAAGTACAGTCAGACTTTACTTAAGAACGATGTTTGTGCATGATGTTGGTTGATCAACAGGTGACGTTTTGTTGCTGCTCCTCTGGTTTTGCTCCAAGGTTTAGATCTGGACCTGTTGTCATGCTATGCTGCATCTGGCTTTGCTGCCATCCATCTGCTGATGCAGCAGGTGCTGCAGCAAGGTTTCCTGCCGGCTTGCAATTACGTTGGTTTTGTTGTGCTTGGTTGGAAGCCAATGGTCCCATGGTCCAAGTAGGCCCCAACAATCCTTCATACCTTACTGAGTGCCTTACTGTCAAAGTAGGCCTCAACAACCCGTTACACCTTACTGAAATGGGTGATACAGGCTGCTCCCTAACCCAGATGGCTCTCGCAACATGCAGCGCTCAGCCATCAAGCAGATTGCCTCTGGCAGATTCGGCGTGACTGCCAACTACCTCACCAACGCAGATGAGCTGCAGATCAAGATTGCTCAGGGTGCTAAGCCTGGCGAGGGCGGAGAGCTCCCCGGCCAGAAAGTGCAGGTAATCTTTTGAGTTGTCACACAGCAGCTGCTGTTTTCAGATTGTAGACCATAGTATTTCATGTCCTTGACAGGCAACGGTACAGACAAGAGTATAGACAACAGTACAGGCAAGGAAGTACAGATATTGCTTTCAACAACAATCCCGTTTTTGCTTCCGTTCCCTCAACCACCATCACTGTCAGCAGCTGCTGCTTTCAGATGGTAGGCCATCATATGCTATGTGTTCCATTTACATTGCAGATAACGCAGCATCCATTCACTGCTGGATACATAGACACATACATTGAACACGCACAATTAGGTCAAGCGACTCGGCAAAATTCTGTGTCGATGATTACAGATGCTGCTGCCTGCTTATTTTGCCGAATGCTTGACTGTACTGCAGTGCGGCATCTGTGTGGCCACCAACTTTGGCATGCAGACAAGGGCCATGCAGATGTGCATTGCACATATGTTGTACTCTTCATGTTGTTGAGCCTGCACCACAATCAGGATGTCACCAGTCCATTTTCGTGCCCTTGTGGACTTCAGGCTGCCTGGACGCCTCATGTGGCTTTTTTAATTCGTCATAATCATGTTTGTTGCAGCCGCAAATGCTGACCTGTTGTGCTGATGTGCCCTTATGCTGAGGCATGCTGGCAAATGTTCAGGGTGACATCGCCCGCACCCGTGCCTCAACCCCTGGGGTGGGTCTCATCTCCCCACCCCCCCACCATGACATCTACTCGATCGAGGATCTGGCTCAGCTCATCTATGACCTGAAGAGCTCAAACCCAGGAGTTCGAGTGAGTGTGAAGCTGGTGAGCGAGAACAATGTTGGTGTGGTGGCCAGTGGAGTGGTGAAGGGCCATGCCGACCATGTGCTCATCAGTGGGCATGATGGCGGTACTGGTGCAGCCAAGTGGACCTCCATCAAGTCAGCAGGTCTGTCTCACTTTGCTTCTGCATGATGGCTTCCAAATTCAGCACTGGTGTGGTCATCATCACACTTGTACATTGGCAGCTAGTGATTGGCCAATGTCACGTCATCAAGTATTCGCCTACAACCAAATGTGTGGCGTCATCAAGAAGACCAAAAGGTTGCTATTGGCACGCTGTGTGTTGCAGCTGCAGCTGTGCTGACAAGCATGATCTGCTTCTTCAGACACTACAGTATTTGCTGATGATACTCAGTGCGCCCTACCCCAGCAAAAGCCAGGCTTTTGCTCTGGACCCCCTCCAACCCGAGAGGCTCTGAATCTGCTTGTCTCATGCAGGCCTGCCATGGGAGCTAGGGTTGGCAGAAACCCACCAAACCCTGGTGGCAAATGACCTACGAGGGCGCGCAACCCTACAGGCAGATGGGCAGATGCGCACCGGCAAGGACATTGCCGTGGCAGCTCTGCTGGGAGCCGAAGAGTTTGGCTTCTCCACTGCACCCCTCATCACCCTGGGCTGCATCATGATGAGGAAGTGCCACACCAACACCTGCCCTGTCGGTGTTGCCACACAGGCGAGCCTCGCTGGTCACACGCCTTGACATCACAGCAGGACGTGTGCCTTACTGGTCGTATACTTGCCTTGACATCGCTGCAGGAGGTGTATCTTTCTGTGCTGGACTGCTTTGCGACACAGTGCTCATCATGCTGACACATGTTGCACTAATGCCTTTGTCACAAGTAGTGGCTGCAGTTCAGGTTTGCTATTCCTTGATTCTGTCAGTGGAATCATCAAATGGGTTGAAAAGAGAGAAAAAAGCACACTTGATGTGTCATGAAATGTCGCTTGGTCAGCCCGCAATATGGCCTGTTGCCTGATCAATGTCCTTGCACATTTCATGCAGGACCTTCTGCACCTGTTTTGGCATTTGCACCCGTAAAACGTGCCATTTGCAAAGTCCATCATGCTATTGTGCAAGCTAGCTTACATCCTCACATGTGCATCATGTAACTGATAGCAATGGATACGGTATCAGCTACAGTAAATAGCTACCGTATATCTCTACAGATCACCTATAACAAGCTGTCTGTTATACATCACACCGGCGACCTGAAATCCCTCAGCTGCATCCTCAAGCTTGAGCCTGATGCTGCTGTCATGCATGGAGCGCAGTCTGTTGTCTGCAGGACCCTGTACTGCGAGCCAAGTTTGCTGGTGAGCCGGAGCACGCCATCAACTTCTTCTTCATGGTGGCAGAGAACATGCGTGAGCACATGGCAGCCATGGGCTTCCGTACCGTGGATGACATGATTGGGCGGGCTGACATGCTGGAAGTGAACCAGGACGTCATCAAGAAGTACCCCCGCTTGGCAGGCATCAATTTGGACAAGATCCTGCTGCCGGCTGCTAGCCTCAGGGAGAATGTCGCACAGAGATGTGTGCGCAAGCAGGTGACTGCTTCTGGTCTGTGGTCTGATCTGGTCTGATCTGGTGTTTTGCACGTGTCCAGCCGGCTGATTGTTAGTGATCCAAGCAAAGACATTGTGCCTTTGATGCATTACATGTCGTGATTTTACAAAACAGCGAGCTGCTGCAAATTGCGCAGAGTTACCTGTCTCACATGATGTGCCTTTCATCATGACTATCAAGTGCTGGCGGTAGGTTTGCAGTGCCTGTCGTACTGTCTGTCATGTCGCCTCTTCCATACCTGGAGGCACGGACAGAGTGCAAGATCTGCGTCTGCCTATGTGCATCTGCTGCATGATCTGCCTGAGTCGAGCCTGATGCTTGTGCAGGATCATGGCTTGGAGGCTGGTCTGGACATTCAGCTGATTCCTCAGTGCGCATCTGCCCTACCTGAGGACCCCAAGACCCAGCCACCCCAGCCGGTCTACCTGGAGATGCCTGTTGTCAATACTAACAGGTACCCTTGCCGTGAACTCAATGGCTGCCTGTTTGGCTACATGTATATTGTGTCCCCCCAACTCTAGTCAGACTGTTGTGAAGTGACTTAAGCAAGATCATGGCACTCATTGGCAAGGTCATGGCACTGATTTGGCAAAGCCATGTCACTCATTGGCAGGGTTGTGTCACTGATCGGCAAGGTCATCGCACTGAGTGGCAAGGACCCGGTTGGCCCTGTCTGGTAGCAGCACACTCACCTGCAGCAGGATCACAGTGGCAACGCTCTGTCAGCTTTGTGCACAAGCATGTATTGCGCTACCTTGCCTGTCGAGACCATAAGTTGCCTGTCGAGACCACAAGAAGACCCGCAGCCCTATGTGATAGTGATGTTCAATCAGGTGTGCATGAACACAGGGCCACTGGTACCACTCTGAGCCATGAGGTGACAAAGAAGTTTGGCGAGGCAGGCCTTCCAGCAGACACCATTCACATCAAGCTGACGGGGCACGCCGGCCAGTCCCTGGCGGCCTGGCTGTGCAGTGGCATCACCATCGAGCTGGAGGGAGATGCTAATGACTACGTTGCCAAGGTACAGCCTGCCCTTGGTCATGCCGACAAACCCTATACCATATAAACCCTAAATGTGAACCCTAAATGCAAACCCTAGTTAAAATGTTGCTGGCGGGAGAGTTAGACTGCCTTGCTGTGACAAAATGCCTTGTTAAGGTACAGGCTGTAAGTGCTGATGTGTGTGCCGTCTGTGGGTATAGACTTCCTGGTTTTGCTTGTGATGTGCAGTGGCATGGCTTGTACTGTGGCTCATCCACTGGAGCTGCCTCTATTGTGATATTGATCACAGTCTTCTGGATGATTCAGGCAAAGCAGAGGTCCAGCAGCTAATGCTTGATGACCATACTTTTGCTGCGATCTTGGCTTGCATGTGTGCAGCGCAATGCTCAGCACCATTGTGATCACACTCAAGTCATCTGCAATGCTTTCTTGTGCAAGAAAAGGTATTGATGTGTGTTGGTGGTGCAAATGCAGGGGCTATCAGGTGGTGTTGTGGCGGTGTACCCTGACAAGTCAGCCACCTTCAAGCCTGAGGAGAACATCATTGTCGGCAATGTCTGCCTTTATGGTGCAGTCAAGGTTCAGTCACCTTTGCAAACTCATTCAACCTGTTCAGAACAAGGCTTGTCAGCATCATGATCATGTGTGACTGACAAGCACACAGAGTGCAGCACTGCCTCACAGCTTCAGTAGTCATGTCATCAGGGCTGCTTCTATGCAAGAACAGATGTGGGCGTAAACCCAGACTTGGATCAGCACATAGCACCTGAAAGTGTGCAACTGATGTGCAGTACAGCACTGAGTTTTGGCTAGCATAATGCCCACAGCATCAAATTGCATCCCGCTGCTGAATCTTTTGACTATCAGCCACAATGCATCCAAGCCCTGGCAGCAGTCATGCATCTTCCCCTTCTTCATCCGTCAAATTGACCGTTAGTTTTTCCAGACTGGCAGCTGCCTGCACACAGCTCAAGAAGTATGTCCTTGTGAGCAGGCAGCCGCAAGTCGGCATACTTCTTCCGCACATGCTGACCTATGAGTCATGTGCTGCAGCGGCGAGCCATCAACAGCGCAGACAGTTAGATTCAGTTGTGGCATACTGCTGCCTCAAATGCTGACCTGTGAGTCATGTGCTGCACAGGGTGAAGCCTACTTCAGTGGCATGGCAGCTGAGCGATTTTGTGTGCGCAACTCTGGTGCCACAGCTGTGGTGGAAGGGGTGGGGGACCATTCTTGTGAGTACATGACCGGAGGCACAGCCCTCATTCTGGGCAGGACAGGCAAGAATTTTGGCGCCGGCATGTCTGGTGGCATTGCCTATGTGTATGACCCACATGGCCAGCTGCCAGGCTTGTGCAATGAGGACGTGGAGAATGATCTGGAACCCTTGAAGGCTGATGAGGTGACGTTAGCAGTGCTGTTCTAGGGTTGTGACCTTGCCAGTTCTAGTGTAGGGTTTGTTACCTTGGCAGTTTCTGCTGTAGGACATGTGTGCTGCTGTTGGGAATGCAATCATTTTTGTCTGCGGTTTGTGATCTCATGCATTGCAGAATCAGGCATGGATCCTTTGCAAGGAGCTTGCTGTCAGTTGAGGATGTGATAGCAGCCTGGCTCTAGACAGCAGATTCTGTGAGCTAGGTCTCGCACGTGAGATTTTAGGGTGTACGATGTGGGCCTGATTCCAAATTCTTCACCCTATACCCTAGTTACGCAAGGATACACCCCATGTCCACATCATCTGAGTGGACACCCTTACATTCAGGTTTCATGTTCATCTGGTGAATATGATGCATGTGTGATTGTGACGTGCTGGACTTGCTCTTCAGCAGATCTGTTGTTGGGCGGTATACACAAACTGCAAGGTGTGTGGGTCATTGTTGAGATATCTGCATCTGTCCGTGCAGGATGTGAGCCTGGTGCGCAGTCTGCTGCAGCGCCACTCACGTTACACCGGCAGCCCCAAAGCAAAGGCGTTGCTGTCGGACTGGAAGACCACACAGGCTCACTTTGTCAAGATTTTCCCACATGAGTACCGCCGAGCTCTCGGCGAGGCTGAAAAGACGAAGGTGCATCTTGCCTCCTCAAGTACTTGAATGTCACATGTTCAGTCTATCTTTAGTGAATGTCACATGTTCAGTCTATCTTTAGTGAATGTCAAGCGTTCAGTACCTTCACTGCAGTAGGAGGATGTTAGAAGGAGCTGATGCACTGTGTCCTTGCTGTCACGCACCCATGGCCACTAGCCATGCTGTTATTGCAGTGATGCAGCTGGTCATGTCAAACTGCTCACTTACAGTCTTGCATGGATCTGCTTTCAGTCGCCTGTCACCTTGAGGGGCCAGGAAAGGCAACACAAGCAGGATTTGCAGCCTGATTGGACTCTGCTTGCTGCCAAAAGATCCCGGCAAACGTCTCCTGTGTTTGGTCAGAGAAGTGTGTTTGGTCAGAGTGTTGATAATCGCCCTGATGGTTGCAGAAAATCCCCTGATGGTTGCAAAAAATCCCCTGATGGTTGCAGAAAATCCCCTGATGGTTGCAGAAAATCCAAGATGATGAGGCTCGGGAGATTCAGCAAGCTGGGCTTGCTGACAAGGATGCCTTTGCTGAGCTGAAGGCCCTGGCCGGCGAGGGGGGTACTATGGCTCATGGGGAGGGTCTACCCACCCCACCTGAGCCCAAGGATGACCCTGCGGTAAGCTTGCCTGCATCCTGTTTGAAGAAACAAAATGCAACGTCTTGACTATGTCACACTTTGCTAGGTCTCAACAACGTAGGGCATTGTCCTGTATATGCTATATCATGTATATGCCATATCATGCATATGCTATATAATATACTATATGCAGTACCTAGCTGCTGCTTGCCTCTATTCAAGCATGTGCCTGTGTTTGCGCAGGATTTTGTGGCATGCCAATCTCATGCTTTTTCTGAGCTTGACTGAAAACAAGTGCTAGTTTGTTCTGCCTCATGCATTATACTTGTTGCCAAAAACGTAAATGCACTAAAACAGCTTGGGCGTCATGCAAACATACTGCTGTTACCGTGTATAGGAGGACATGAAGCACCTTCTCAGGGACGCAGCAGAAGGCCTGCCTGTGGCGCAGCGCAAGCTCACGTGGGAATCTGAAAGGCCCACAGTGAAAGCAGTAGGAGACGCCACAAAGCTGAGAGGCTTTGTAGAGTATGGCAGGCAGCCCCTGCCCTACAGGCCTGTTGAGGACCGGTTACAGGACTACGGCGAGGTGCTTGGCCGGCTTCCCCAGCAGGACCAGGAGGAGTTGCTGCATACCCAGGCTGCACGCTGTATGGACTGCGGCACCCCCTTCTGCCATCAGACATCCTCAGGTGTGCATGGGTCTGTGTGTGCGTCTGTGTGTGCGTCTGTGTGTGTGTGTGTGTGCGTCTGTGTGCGTCTGTGTGTCTTGCTGTCTTTGCTGCTTGTGCCTGCTTGGTGTGAACTGGTTGACAGCATTGTGCCAACTTGATGTGCTCGCTGCTTTGCACGTCTGCTGTATGCCCTACTGAAGCTATGCTGTTTCTGTGAAATGTCGTGCGTGCATGTCATCTGATTGGCAAGCTTCTTCCAATGGTCTGCAGAGTCAGGTCTTTTCCCCCATGGCCTGACCGGACAACAGCTTCACAGCATCTGGTCACACACAAGATCAGCTGACAATACATCAGTTCTGGTTTGTACCAGAACAACGCACAGCAGTTTTGCATTTGTTGCAGGCTGTCCCCTGGGCAACCTGATTCCAGAGTGGAATGACCTAGTGCACAAGGGCCGGTGGCAGGAAGCCCTGTACCGCCTGCTGCAGACCAACAACTTCCCTGAGTTCACTGGCCGAGTGTGCCCTGCCCCTTGTGAGGGCAGTTGTGTGTTGGGGATCAATGATTCCCCTGTCACCATCAAAACCATGGAATGTACCATCATCGATAAGGTGTGCTGCCACAAACAAAATCAATTCCACTGTTTTGATGTCGTTCACAACAGTTGTTCAGCAATTACAGTGCTGATCAGCAACGACGCTTCAGCCATTTGCAGAAGTCTGCCTGTAGCGCAAAGTTGTGCTGATCCTGACTGAGATTATGCTGATGATCCTTCATGCTGTGCAGCTGAGCATGATATACTGCCCTGGCAAAGCCAGTCAATGCACTGCTGCGCATCGCACACTCGCACATATGAATGGCGTCGCACAGCAGAACGTGGCACATTTGTCGTCTCATTGGGCTTTGTGTTCAGCACAAGACCACCAAGAGCCATCGTTACGCGCACTCAAGCCCGAACCTGATCCTGTTCTCATGCAAAGAGGCAAAGGCTGTAATGGGAAATCGACAGGCACAGACTCAGTTGGCACTTCCCAACGACTGCAGGGCTTTGAGATGGGATGGATGGTGCCAAGACCGCCTCAGTTCAGAACAGGCAAGAAGGTGGCAGTCATCGGCAGTGGCCCAGCAGGCATGGCTGCTGCCGACCAGCTGAACAAGATGGGTCATGAGGTGACGGTGTATGAGAGGTCTGATCGAATAGGAGGGCTCATGATGTACGGTGTGCCCAACATGAAGACAGACAAGGAGGAGGTCGTGCAGCGGCGCGTTGACCTCATGGTGCACTTCTCCCTCAGTGCTCCCTCACCACTGCTTTGCGTAATCCTGCCAGGGTTATCTTGCATTCTGCAAACAATGCAATACACTTGTCACAATGGCTGTCCTAACCTGCACTTTAGGCCTACTGGTTGCAGGCAACATGCAACAGCATGTGATTGTCAGACAATGCCATGCAGCTTTGCCTATGTGCAATTTGTGCTCAGCTTCTTGCAAGGTTGTGCCATACATGGCAGATGCTCAGGTTCTGCTGCCTTTGCAAGGTGCTTTGCATGCAGTGTTGTGCAGGCAACTTACTGCAATGGGCCACTCGACGCCTTCTGTACAATCATAAGTCCGCTGAAAGAAAGAAAGAAAGAGAAAAAGCTTGCATGCCTTTTTGTGATCATCATGGGAGTCCCATGAGGCGGCAGCCCGGAGCATAACGTTGCTGCTGCTGCAGGCACAAGAGGGTGTGCGGTTTGTGGTGAATGCCCATGTGGGCCAGAACGTGGACTTGAAAGAGCTTCAGGCCACGTCAGATGCCGTGGTCCTGGCAGCAGGCGCCACCAAGCCTAGGGACCTGCCCATAGATGGCCGGCAGTCTCAGGGCGTGCACTTTGCCATGGACTTCTTGCATGCCAACACCAAGAGCCTGCTTGACAGCAACTTGCAGGACGGCAACTACATCACTGCCAAGGTGTGCTGGGGCGTGCTCCCTCTTGTTGCATGTGAGCCTGCTTGTGCATGTGAGCCTGCTTGTGCATGCAATGCCCTGAAGGGTCAACAAGACTCTGTGTCATCACAAGCAGGATACGCTCATGATGGATTTGGCAGCCTGACTGCTATCCTTTTATTGATCACATAAAATGATATGACCACTGCAGTGTGTGAATGACACACTGCTGCAACATATGCCATGCTTGTTGATGGCATACCGGCATGCAATGCCGGCTTGCAAGCATGTCATGCAATCTACCCTTAGTCATGCCCTAGTGCCTTATCTCAACTTTGTTATCCTGTATGAGTTATGCAGGATAAGAACGTGGTAGTAATTGGTGGTGGAGACACGGGCACCGACTGCATAGGCACCAGTGTACGGCACGGTGCTAAGAATGTGATCAACCTGGAGCTGATGGGCCAGCCGCCCAACGAGAGGGCTGCCAACAACCGATGGCCGTACTGGCCTCGCATCTTCAGGTGCTCCCCCTCCCCTTTGTCCTTCCCCTTCCCCTGCCCTTTGCCCTGCCCTTTGCCCTTGGCCTTCCTCATCCCCTTCCATTGTAGGGCACAAGTGCAGACCAAACTACCATGGACAGCAATGACAGCCGTATGTGTGATGCAGACTGTGAAGCAAGGAACACAGAGTTCTTTTCTGAGAGAGCATGATTCTTGCTGAGACTGCAACAAGCAGCCTCCCATAGTGGTCAAGCTTGTGTCAACCCTAACCCTAAACCCTAAACCCGCTTGTGATGTTGCCAAGCCTGCCTTCTAGCTGGTAGTGTGTCTCCTGGCAGTGTTTCTGCATATGAACCAGACTGTCTTTTTTGTGCAGAGTGGACTACGGTCATGCAGAGGCGGCCCACAAGTATGGCTCAGACCCTCGCAAGTACAATGTCATGAGCAAGAAGTTTGTGACAGATGACAAAGGCCATGTCAGGGTGAGTAAGCCCCCCCCCCCCCCCGTTTGCACCCTACCCTATGTACTTCACCCTACATCAAGTTGCATTTCCCAGGGCTTGTGTATAAGCTGTGGTGTGGCAGCCAAGGTCTACTTTCACACAACTGAATCGGCTTGCCTATGTCTGAGACCAACTGCAAGCGAAGCCAGCCAGATGCATTCTCTGCTATGAGGTGTCTTTTCTGTTCATTCATGCACGCTGGGTACACATGTAGTTGACGACAGCTTGAGCAAAGCGGGTCTGTTCAATGGGGCTGACTTGTGCACGATGTGCAGGGCATTGAGATAGTGCATGTGAAGTGGGAGGCGGGCAAGGATGGAGGGCGGCCCAACCTGGTGGAGCTAGAGGGCACTGAAGAGGTGCTGCCAGCTGACCTGGTCCTTCTGGCCATGGGCTTTTTGGGCCCTGAGGCCACCCTAGCAGACGCCCTGGGGCTGGAGCTGGACCCCCGTTCTAACTTCAAGGTTTGCCACTCCCTTTTGTTGATCCCTGATCTTTGTGTGCAGAAGCCTTGCCAGAAATGTATTCTTGGCGTTTTGTATGATACATCTGTGTTGTCAACAATACAAGCATGTTGTTTGCTAAACTTCTTCGCATTGTGTTCTGAACTGGTGGTCTCAGTGACTTGATGTGGTCCATGGATTGCATGTGTTTGCTCAATTTAGTTGAGTGTTATGGTTGGGTGACAGCAGTGCCCCCACGCATGTATCAGGATGCTGCCAGCATGAACTTCAGCCGGGGGCATTCCACTGAAAGCCAACAGTTTTGCCCTGTGTGTCAACCATGTGTCAATCATGCTGAAGGTCAGTTGTATGTGATGCAGGCAGAGTATGGGCAATTTGCAACCTCCATTGAGGGTGTGTTTGCTGCTGGAGACTGCCGAAGAGGGCAGTCCCTTGTTGTATGGGCCATTGCAGAGGGCAGGGGTGCAGCAGAGGGGGTCAGCAACTTCCTGAACAACAGAGCCCAAAAGTTTTCCAATGGGCATGCAGTGCAAGGAGGCATATTTGATGTCAGTGAAGCAAAACAAAAGCAGGAAGAGTTGCTTGCTGCGTAGTAGTTCTGGAGAGGCAGTGCTTTGGTAATAAAATGTTAGCCGAAGCAGCTGATGTCAGAAGCTGGTGTTTAGCAGTGTTTTATGTGAGTGTTTGTCTCTGGGTTGGGTTCTCTGGATGTGGGGGTTGCACCTTTTGCTTGTACGGGGCAGAGCAGAATGCAAGACCGTTCTCCTGCTGTCTATACTAGATGAGGCATGTTTGTGAATCAGCACCATTGTATGTTTTGACACCCTATATATCCCTTTTTGTGAAAATGTGATGCCTACTTCTGCTTCAGGTAACATTTTTGCGCTGCGACAGATTTTTTTGCACACAAATCTCATCCACTACTGGATTTGTGCTGTGCCTGTGAGTAGACATAGGAGCTGCTAGGTTTAAGGGCTGAAGGTGTAGATCACTGTGCAGACTGCAATAGTAGTGATACGTGTGTATGTTCAGGCCCTTTCAATGTCAGCATGATGTTCTGCAAATGCAAGGTGTGTTTCGGACGGCGCTGTTGCAGGTTTGATGTCTGTTGTTTGCGCATTGAATATATCCACCTGTAAATCAGATTTGCTTTCATCATGTGCACCATATTTTCGTTCCACAGTAGACTCGCTTCTGACACCATGTGCGTGAGTGGCAGGATGACAATACACTGTTGATAGTCACAATTGTGGCTTTGAAATATTCCAGAGACTATGTACACTGCCTTTGGCTGCATTGTAGCTGTGCAATGTGCGCATGTAATACCAGGTTGGCCAGAGCCACTTAGTTATTGTGTAGCGGCAACATCGTGTGTGCCAGCACTGCCTTACTGTACCCACTGAACTAAGCCGTGCTCCTCAAGCAGTAGGCATCAGGCACAGATGTTGGGAAGGAGGAAGGCTGGACAAGTATTTGCGGGCATACAGTCGCTCACATATGCTCGGGGCCCTACCATCTTATGTTGTGTACGTCACATGGGGCATATAAGTCAAGACAGATGGAAACTGATTCATGAAGACAGTGATCTGGTATGCTGGTTATGCTGACTGAAAGTGGCGGCAGAGCGTGTGCATTGAAGCCAAGGTGCCTGTAATGATGACAGATACACTTTTCCAAGTCTCACCCTCAAAATTGACATGTGGTTCACAAGCAACATATACCCGAAAACGGTGAACACATAGCCTGTCATGCTTGTTAGCCCTCTTCACAACTTCTTAATTATGAATTGACCAATTCAGGGAAGCAATAGTTTTGCAGGCAGAAGGATCAGGCGTCCTTATGAACAGCAGCTTTGCAGCCCTTGCTATCTTTCTTTCTCTCCGCCTCTCTCTCCCCTTTTCTGTTGGTGGATCCGTTTTCTTCTGCTGCAACAGTTTATAGCAGAGGTGCCAGTCGTGCTGGCAAGGCCAACTTTGTTGTTGGCGGAAGGACTTGATCTCGGTTGTTGCACTTTTGCTTTGCAGATTTGCGGTCTCTGCTAACTCCATCTATGTACCCTGATGTCTGTCCTGTATGCTGACAACTTGATTTTACTTTTGCTCTTATCTACAAGGCTGTAAGCTCGAGCTGTAAGCTTGGCAGCTCACCGATGCGTGCTTGATCACAGTCTAATATCTCTTGTGTGGCGTGTTGATACTCTGGTGTCTCCTTATTGCATCTGGCTCCGTCTGAACACGCAAAACGTCGCGCTGGCCTGGTCGTTTGAAGCTGTGCTGCGGTGTGCAGGATTCATCATGCAAGAACAGACAGACTGGGCTGATCTGTCAGAGCAGCTGCTACTGCGCACGTTTGAGTCACAGCACAATGCACTTGACAACTGTGCAACAGCTTGTGCCTGTGAAAGCTGGCGCTCAGCAGTCAACAGCAGCCACATACAGTCTCTTCACCTGCATTCATATTACCTGTCACACAGTTGGCGAATGAGCAGCTTCTTCAAATCACGCTGCTCTGTGGGGAAACCGAAACTGACTGCTGGTCACTGTTTCAAGGAGGAGATTGAGCCAACTGCAAGTCCAAGCAGGAACATCCCGTGCATATCCCTGCTGTGTGACTCCCTGAATGTTGACATGTGTTGGGCGCAGTTGCTGCATGTGCGCACAGATGCACTAGCACAGGTCAAGCACTTAGTGACAATCTCAAGTGTTCATGCAGCCAATGAGCAGTATGCCTTTGCAGACATCCAGCATCTTAGACAGCTCAAGACTTTGAACGTTCTTTCCGGAGACAGTACTGGTGAACCTCACAACGTAGACGCAATCATACACAGCATGCGCCAGTGTCCTGCCACCTTGGAACAGCTTGCCATAGATGGACAGGACATTTGTTACCTAAATGATGTGGCGCCCAGTCTGGAGTATGTGCTAGGGGCTACTTTGGCACACTTGACATGCCTGGAGTTGACAAGCGCTTACCTTGTTCTTGCCAAGGGCAGCCTGACATGTTTTATGCATTTGAGGAGTCTCAGCTTTGGACAAAGTGATATATACGCTGCAGTTGACAACACTGCCAATCTGACATGGCTGTCAAGATTGACGTCTCTCAATTTGGCAGGGAGCGCCTGGTTTGACCTCAAGAGATCTGCGGCTGGAAATGTAGAAGACCTGCCTCAGTCTGCTGCCTTTACTTCATTTCACGGATGGCCTGCTTTGGAAATTCTCAAGACCAATGGCTGCAAAAGTGTTTGGTCGCTTGACAGCTTTGCATATTCCTGAAGTGCAAGATGTTCAAGTGTATCACCACAATTATGTTATTGGCATCAATAGGGTGCGAGTCCATAGGAATTATTCAACTTTTCATGAGGTGATATTTCTGTCTTATCTTCCACATTGTGCCTGCTTCCTTGTTGAGCTTCATGTAGTCTTTCAGTCTGTGCTGCACTCTGCTGCAATTGTTCAGGGCATGCAGCATTTGCTGTCAAGTTGTCAGTCTTTGCAAGTTCTGCATCTTATGAACTGTGGGTTTGAGCAGCCTTATCACTCATATAAACAAGCAGATCTGGTGCTGCAAGATCAACAAGCTGTCAGTTTGCAAGACCTTTGGTTGCATTATTTTTGCTTCACTCAAATAGATCTCTGCAGAGCTTGCTCTTTGACCTCACTAGTCCTTGAATATGTAGATGCCCTTGACCACACTGATTGTGAGCTTTTCTTACCTCGTAGTTTGCGCTTCTTTGAGTTTAGGGGTCATGCAATTTTTGCACCACGTTCTAAATTCAAGCTTGAGGACTGTGATTCTTTGATGAAACTAGTCATCACAGTATCATCGGTGTGTTCCATTTATGCATACAATATTCCTGTGCTACCTAGTAGCTTACATCACCTGGAATTTGCTCAGTCTGACAAAGATGACATGTGGGTCAACGGCTGTGATTGGCAATGCTTGAGTGCTTGTACCAATCTTGAATGTTTGACTGTACCTAGCAAAGAGTACCCCACCCCTTGGATGAGGAAATGGATAAAGTCTGCTAGGCACATACACATTGTTGAATACAAGTCTGGCTAGGATAGACAGTTTACAGGGTGTTGATTACACAGAGACAGCTTGATTTGGTGCACATGTTGTACAGTATTAGGTAGTAACTGTCACAGCTGCTTAAAAGGTTATGACCGGTGTCTTTCATCACTGCAGCCTACATGTTATGATGCTCCAGTGATGAACTGCATGGTGAATCTACACAGCACATACCATTTGACATTACACCACAGTAATAGCCATTTTGCTTGTGGTGATTTAAAAGTACACCTTGAGCAGGGCGGTCTTCTCCCGCGGCCTTCGGTGGCTATGCCCGCGACTTCTGAAAAACATGACAACAGTGGAGACATAGCATGTCATGCCTGTCACCATCCTTCACAACTTGGAAGTTGCAAAGACTGACACATCTTGTGAACCATGAGGTTCAGGCCTAGACCGGCCTAGAAAACGCGTTCCTAAGCGATCAGTCCATGGCAAGCAAGATGTCCACTCTATGCCAGCTGGTGCTAACAAAGATACCAGACAAACCTAAGTTGTGTGAAACACCGGCCTTGTCAAGATGACAAGGCGATCAGTCCACGATGTAAGGGCACTCCAGAAATAATGTGTGTCTTGAAAGCGTTGTAAAGCACATCATGGAAGAAAACAAAGTAAATTAAAACTGTAGACATGTCAAGTAGCTCATGAAAGCATATGGACCATCCCCATGAGAGGGCAAAATCCAAACCTTCAATTACCCCTAGGAAAACTGTCAAAAAGCATCCCACAAGTCAAAAGTCCATAAAGGCGCCATGACAAAAGCAAGCAAAAGGTGTCCAACAAGAGAAGACGCATCTGCCTAAAGCATCAATCTGAAGGAAAGTGTGTGTCATCACCAGTCACATTGGCCATCAAGGTGACAAGACGCTAGCAAATAAAAGATGTCCAACCAGAAAAGATGCGTCTCCCTCATGCACCAACAAGGATGGAAGTGTGTGCAAACTACCAACCACAAAACCTGCCTGGTCAGTGTGCGGCAAGTAAGCAAAAGATGTCCAGCTAGAAACAATGCATCTCCCTCATGCATCACCTACAGGAAAGTGTGTGCAGACACCAGTCACAACGGCATACCAAGGTGACACGAAGCAAGCAAACATAAGAAGTCCAGCCAGAGAACATGCATCTCTCTCATAAACATGGACCAAAGTATGTGCATACCATCAGTCACTAGCTGACTTGCCCAGGAATTGTGCAACAAGTAAGCAATAGATGTCTCTAGCTAGTAAAAACGCATCTGTCAAGTGCATCAATCTAGCTAGTGGAAAGTCTGAAATGTAGGGTAGAGAGTCTCAAATATCTTGCCATCTGGAGCCACCCAGCTGACTTAACAATAGGAGTCCTCAAGTACGTCGTCCAGCTAGAGAAGACGCATCTGTCTAATGCACCAATTTAGAAGAAAGTCTGAAATGTCTGAAATGGCATGCCTCCTGGTGGCAGTTGAATCAACATAGTCCCAGTTTAGAGCACTGGATGGTGAAGTGCACTGGCCACATACTTGAGGACTCCTATTGTTAAGTCAGCTGGGTGGCTCCAGATGGCTTGATATTGGAGCCTTCCTGACCCTACATTTCAGACTTTCCTCTAGACTGATGCATCTTTTCTAGCTAGACATCTTTTGCTTACTTGCTGCACATTTTTTGGGTAGGGTTTGTGATTGGTAGTATACACACAGTTCAGTCCATATTGACAAGAGATGCTTGTTCTCTTGCTGGACATCTTTTGTTTGCTTGCTTCGTGTCACTTTGGTAGCCGTTGTCACGATTGCACAACTGCTACCTGGCTCTTGGGCTGTGGTACAGCAAAGGCAATCTTATTTGTAGTGTGGCAACACAGTCAACCTCAAAGTCTTTTTACTGCAAAGCATCCTTGCAATCTCTCTGCATTACGGCTGTGAACTTTGGGGCATGCATGCCCCCCGTAGCGAGGCACAGAAAGCACGGGTTGCTTTACAGTCCATCTATGACAGATACCTTGAGCACATCTGTGGGGTCAAGTATGCTACGCATAGTACTAGTGAGGGTTGTCGCCACTGCAGGATTTTTGGTGGAGACGAACACTTGAATTTTGGGTTAAGATACCTGCTAGTCCAGTTAGGTCGCTTGCTTGAATTTTTTGATGATGCTTTTTCTGTTGGAGATGGTGCTAAGAACTTTTCTGGCTCTATAGCTACTTGTTTGTAATCTGTTGGGCAGCACATGCCTCTTGACAGGGGCGCTGGCCCTGTCCTGGAGGTTGGTACAGTTGATGTTGCCCTGCGTCAGTAATTGGGCGGCACCCATGGTTGTGCCCTGCACTGTCCCAGAGCAGCCCCTTCTGTTGTTGCATGTACATACCACCATTGGCTTTAAACCTTTTAGCCAGCACAGGCAGTATTGTCAGCTGCCTTTTTTTTTTTTTTCTTTTGTTTTTTTTGGGTTACAGGGGAATTGTCCACCCTCCATCAGATGATGGAGGTACCGAACGAACCTGGTTTGAGCCCGAACACCGGCCAAAAAAAATACTTCCTAAGCGATCAGTCCATGGCAAGCAAGATGTGCACTCTATGCTAGCTAGTGCTAACAAAGATACCAGACAAATGCAAGTTGTGTGAAACACCGGCCTTGTCAAGATGACAAGGCGATCAGTCCACGATATAAGGGACCCCCCTCAGGAAGAGTACTCCAGAAATGATGTGTCATGAAAGCGCTGTAAAGCACATCATGGAAGAAAACAAAGTAAATCAAGACAGAAAACATGTCCAGTAGCTCATGAAAACACATGGACCATCCCCGTGAGAGGGCAAAATCCAAACCTGCAATCACCCCTAGGGAAAACGTAAACAGGCATCCCACAAGTCAAAAGTCCATGAAGGCGGCATGACCAAAGCAAGCAAAAGGTGTCCAACAAGAAAAGACGCATCTGCCTAATGCATCAATCTGAAGGAAAGTGTGTGCCATCACCAGTCACATTGGCCATCAAGGTGACACGACGCTAGTAGATAAAAGATGTCCAACCAGAAAAGATGCATCTCCCTCATGCACCAACAAGGATGGAAGTGTGTGCAAACTACCAACCACAAAACCTGCCTGGTCAATGTGCGGCAAGTAAGCAAACGATGTCCAGCTAGAAACAATGTATCTCCCGCATGCATCTACCTAGAGGAAACTTTTTGCCAACCCCAGTCACAACGGCTTACCAAGGTGACACGGAGCAAGCAAATATAAGATGTCCAGCCAGAAAACATGCATCTCTCTCATCAATATTGTCAGCTCCCTGTTTCTGGTAGGCGCATGCAGCGGTTTCTACAGTTCAGGCTGGGCTCTCATCAGCTGCCATTTGTTCTCGGACGCTTTGCCGGGGGTCAGCATGTTGCCAGAGCCAGTAGAGTCTGCACACATTGTGGTAGTGTAGCTGTTGCAGATGAACTGCACATGATTTTTGAGCGTCCAGCTCTCCAGGCAGTTAGCCAGCGGTTTGCTCCTTTGTTTTGCACGGACACAAACACCATGCCATCCTTCTTTGCACAGCAAGATCATATGCAAGTTTTCAAGTACGTTTTAGACTGATGTCTTCCACAGTTCTTTCCAAATTTTTTGGGGTTACAGGGGAATTCTCCACCCTCCGTTGATTAACGAAGGTACTGAACGAACCTGGTTTGAGGTCTTCCACATTTCGTCTTCTTCTATATGTGCTCAGACTTGCTGCCTGGTTAACGCATTGTTTGTTTTTTTTGTGTTTTTTGGGGGGGGGATGGATATTCATTACACAAGTGCAGTGATAGCAACCTCAAGAGTATGTGAAGTCCACCACAAGCCATTGAGGCCACAGCTAACAACACATCTTGACTTTGTTCAGGCATGAATCTTGAGCGTCGTGACAATGAAAGCAAAACAAGCAACCGCCCGTCCAAAGCTAGTGACCCAGCTAGAAAGGCATGCTTGTTCCTGTCCATCAACGATGCATGGCACAAAGTTGGATCAGCCAAACAAACCCAAAGTGGAACTAAGAGCAAGCATTGCCAAGGCAAAGCCCGTGCCAAGCCGCAAAGCAAGCACGTTCCCAAGCCCCATGTCTGGCCTAGCAACCAAAATGCAACCAGGTCAAGCAAGTACTCATTGTGAGAGGAAAGGTGAACCATGCCAGCAAACGTCAATTCAGCAAGCTGCAATGCAGTAGCCTGACACAAAGAAATGTCCAACACCAGCACGTAAGCGGTGAACTGCACAAACAGGTCTTTGCGCACGCTACAAACACCAAAAGCAGGTAGCAGTATCAACACCTAATCCCAGCCCAGCCAAGCAAGCCGAGAGTGTCTCCAGCAATAGTAGGGGTTCATCAACAACTCTAGGTCGAATGAACATGGTGGAGTGTCTCTTGCAAAGCTTGCAGCCAAGGTTCTTTTAGTGTTTTGCACAACTGCCCGAGCGGTTTTTGCTAAACTGCCCTCGAATGGTAGTAGCCATCTCTAGAAAACATCTCCAATGGAAAAAAAAGAGCTGCTGCTGCTGCCTCAAAAAAAGCATGTCTGCACAGATCTTTGAGACGACCGTTCTAAAACTGCGCCTCCTGCCGCGCCGCTGAGCCCAACGTGTTCCAGAAGTGTAAAAAGAACATGCCTCGTCGTCAGCGACAGCAAACAGCGCTGGAAAAGTCGGACAAGGCGAGGGTAACGACTCAGTGCAAGGTTTTGGCAACTGTTTCCTAGATCTTGTGTAACAGATAATAAGCTTGTAAGAGTGTCTTCGTAGTAAGGGAGCGTCGAGAAGCATTGTATTCTCACTCTCTCTCACACATTTTCCCCTAGATAGATGCATGAGGGAGATGCATCGTTTCTAGTAGAACATCTTTTGCTTACTTGCCCCACATTATTTAAGCAGATTTTGTGGGGCAGTAGTATGCACACACTTTTATCCTTGTTGGTGCATGAGGGATTTGCATCTTTTCTGGTTGGACATCTTTTATTTGCCAGCGTCTTGTCACCTTGGTAGCCAATGTGACTGGTGATGGCACACACTTTCCTTTAGCTTGATGCACTAGGTATATGCATATTTTCTTGTTGGACACCGTTTGCTTGCTTGTGTCATGGCGTCTTTATGGACTTTTGACTTGTGGGACGCCTTTTAACGGTTTTTTCTAGGGGTGGTTGCAGCTTAGGATTTTGTCGTCTCGTGGGGATGATCCATATGCTTTCGAGAGCAAATAGAGATGTTGCTTTGTGTTTTTGCATGATTTCCCCCTTTTTTATCGGAGAGATATTCAAGCAACGATAACAGAATGCACAGAAACGTGATGTCAACTGCATACCATATGGCTGAAGCTAACAACACATCTTGATAGAAAAGGATGATCACCATCCATAGCCGTCACAGAGAAGGCCATGTAAGCAGCAACAACACCATTCAAGCCTGCCAACATGCACAAGGCACATCCCAGCCAAGTGCCATACCAAGGAGCTAAATGCCCATACAAAGGCACTTGAAACGACAGGACTCTATAGTTTTGCAATTCGTTGCTCTCAGTTTACTTTGCACTCTGACAACCTCTAGTAGACTACTTTCTGACGATGCTTCGTTTGTTTGTCATATTTTGTCTATTCTGTTTTCTGATAAAAGACCGCAATTAGTCAAGTGGGCAAGCTGGCCCCCAACGACTGTAAAATCATTGATTGATTGATTGATAGCATAGTCACCATAAAGTCAAATCAAAATATATACCTAAGAGAGCAACGTTCAGTACATACATGCCGAACAGGTCAGGTAGGCCATGGAGGTCAGGTGGATGGCTTCCATGCAACCCAGCCCCAGATGCACAGCTCGCCTCTGCTCAGAAATGTCTGCCGCTGTCTCAGCATGGATGACCCCCTCGCAGGCCCCTAGAATGCACTGGTCAGACCGGCAGCAGCAGCGTCAGGAACAGCATAATCAACAGACGCAGCAGCCGGCGCCTCAGCTGCCTTTGGAGGGGGCAGCTGCAGACGACATCATTGATGTGCTAGAGGTATATTGCCGTTGTTCTTGCCTTGCACTATGACACACATGTGTCATGTCATGAACCTTGCCATCATGGCTGTTCGTCTTGGCACCAAAACGTTTTGCTTGCCCCTTGCCGGAATTGCTTGCCATGGACTGATCGCTTAGGAACGCGTTTTCTAGGGCGTTGTTCGGGCTCAAAACAGGTTCGTTCGGTACCTTCATCATCTGACGGAGGGTGGACAATTCCCCTGTAACCCAAAAAAATAATAATAATAATAATGCTTCCTACCTAGCAGGCAGCGCAGGGTTCTGTGGTGGCGCCTGTTGTATGGCAGCTTGATGTGTGGGGCTTACAGAGCATACATAAGCAGGGCCACGCCAGCACAGGCCAACTGCCCTTTCTCATGCTGCATCGGCCCCAGTCGTTTCAAACCATCAGCAACTTGTACGTCACATGCCCGGTTGCAGCCACAGTCACTATTTTGCTTTGGCGCTTTTGCCAGGCTATGACAGGATATCTGCCTGAGGTCTCGGTTGCCAGCTTGTTAGCGGCAGACACACCATCTGAACAGCTGCCATCAGATGCGCTCCTTCAGACTTGGCACAGACTCAGGCTAGCAGTGCTGCACAGCATCTGGGCGGCGTCTCAGATTGCCCAGGCCAGCCGGCCAACACAACCTCCAGATGCCTCAGAGCCATACGCAATCCTGGCATCGTCTCCTTCGTCACAACAAGCTTCACCAGCATCATCAACTAACTCACACCACGGCCACTTGGCGAGACAGCTCGTATTGAAGACTGTCAAGGCCATGATTCGCAATGACTGGACAAAATGCAATAAAAAACATACCCAAAAAAAAACAAAAAAAACAGGTCAAAGCCAGTCATGTCAACCAATGACATATGCCAATGCAGCACAAACACAAACACGATGCTTTGTGTTTGTGCTGTTTTTTTTGTTTTGGTTGCTATTACTATATCTGGTTGTTGAGGCTGTGCTTCTGCTTGTTGACCAGGTTATGTGTGAGTGTGGTGCTGTTTGTACTGTCTGTATAGAATCATACGTGTACTGGTTTTACAGCTGCTCCTCTGCACTCCTTTGTTATCTATCATCGAAATGTACTGTTTTACGTACAAATTGATGCAAAATATGCCTTGCAAATGAGGTCACAATTGTGTCAGACAGACTCTGCAGTCTGGTGTGCTGAACTTTTTTTCTTTTCTTCTTTTTGGGTTACAGGGGAATTGTCAACCCTGCGTCAGATAATGAAGGTACCAAGCAAACCTGGTGTGCAGAACTGGCTGTCGCCACCTTCAATATCGCCCAGGTCGCATCAAAACGTTTAGCAGCTGCTGTCAATCGTCTAACAAACATGTGAGAACAAAATCAGCTTATGCGGCGAAGCATTCTGACCGGTTGCGCACTTGCTGTTGAGTACCGATGCATGCTGCATGAACTGCCCAGCCAGCGGAGGGGTGCATTGTGCAGCCAGCAAACCTTACCCACATTCTGCATTGGCCAAGCTCGTCGGCTGCGTGTGAACGGCCAGAACCGGCCTCTGCACCACTATCGATCGCACGTGTTTGAAGGATGCTCCCAAGATACTATCTAGATTTTCACAACAGCATTATTTCTTGACTACAGTTTCCCAGTGATGTCAGTATCTCGATGGTATGTCGGGAGAATGCGCTAGACCTGTGTAACATGGAACCGACTGCGGCAGAATTTCCGGATTACAGATAATGAAAGTCACCGAAGTTTGCCCCCATTGGTTGGCCGGCTGGCCTGGGCAATCTGAGACGCTGCCCAGATGCTGTGCAGCTCTGTGCCAAGTCTGAAATAGCGCTTCTGACGGCAGCAGCTGTGTGTCTCCTGCTCACAAGCTGGCATCTGAGACCACATGCCTGTCATAGCTTGCCAGAGGCGGCATAGCCAATCAGTGACTGTGGCTGCAACCGGGCATGTGATGAACAAGAGCCTGATGGTCTGAGGCTGACTGCGGCCGCTGCAGCATGAGAAAGAAAGGGCAGATGGCCCGTGCTGGCGTGGCCCTGCCAACGTTCGCTTTAAAGCATATTTGTAAGCCCCACACATCAAGCTGCCATGCAACAGGCGCCACCATAGGACCCTGTGCTGCCTGTCCAGGTAGGAAGCGCTGGCCAACTCCCAAGAGTGCCGCCATTGTGCCTCCTGAGCGTGGCTGCCACATGCATCTAGCACATCAACGATGTCGTCTGCAGCTGCCCTCCAAAGGCAGCTGAGATCTTAGCTGCTGCTGCGTCTGTTGTTATTGCTGTTCCTGACGCTGTTGCTGCCGGCCTGACCAGTGCATTGTAGGGGTCTGAGGGGGTCATCCACGCTGGCAAAGAGGCAAACATGTCTGAGCTGAAGCGAGCTATGCCTCTGGATCTGGGTTGCATGGAAGCCGCCCACCTGACCTGCTACGGCCTAACTACAAGTCGTGCTCAGACCTGACAACAGAAGCAGCCCAGGCGATGATAAGGGCTCTCAAAGCTGCTCATCTAGCAAAGACTTACGTGCTTACATGCCTTGCTGCATTGTTGACTCTGATCAAGGTGAGCAGCTTTGTTTGTTAAATCTGCACACTCAGCTGCGTGGCCAACAATTGGCAGCGATTAGAGCAAACCAATATACAATAATGTACATAGCACAACACGCCATGATTGTCAACAGAATGTCAGCTTTAGTATCAAGAGCCATGCGGCAACATGAACACTGCGATAGACTGGTCTTTGGGTGTGCACACAAATGGTTGGTCTGCCTTGGCCTGATCCAGTGTGACTGCGATCCTGTGATGATCAATCCAGCTTAACCCCTCAACTGTACAATATATCATGTCGCAGTTGTTGTCTCGTGGAAAGTGATAGACTTTGCCCAAAGTGGTGAATTCCATGGGCCCAAAGTCGAAATTCCCTACCCAAAGTGCAGAGTTCTCCTGCAGTATTATGCCACGTGCCTCAGCATAGCAGGCACATTTGGATTGCATGTGCATAAATTGCACATCTGTTTGGTTGCCTAAAGCAGTCTGCTAACAGCCGGATCTTGAAGGTTCTGCACTGCAGAGCAACTTGCATGGTGCCATAGAAAGTATCACATGTCATGTCTACACTCCAATTGCTGTTTTGACAACCAAGGTAGGGAGACCTGAGACACAATGCCAAAGCGCTTGCCACTGAACGCCATCCCAGAGTAGTCTGTGAAGGCTGCTGTGGAGGGCACATGCACGGTCTTGATTGGCACCCATCTGCATACAGTTACTAGATCATGACCTCAGTCATATGGCAAAATGTTAAACATGTGTGCAAATTGCAGGATACAACCCACATGACACAGGAGTTGTGGTGTGGCTGCAATCATGTGAGTCCAATGCGTTGATGTTATGTTGGGCTGAACTGCAGGGGTCAGTGCTTGTGACTGGAGACACCAAGCAAGCCTCTATGATGTTCATGCGGCCACAGGCCTATGGGCTTATGCAATTTACACAATAGCTCTCTCCAGCAAAACTTTGTGCCGCATGCTGTCTAATCAATGCATTGCCAAAGCCAGATGCATGAATTGATCAAGGTCACATTGTGATGCAGTTGCACAATCAGAAGCTAAACAAAGGAGAAAATCTGGATACAACACGCATAAGCTGGACACTGCACTGCAGAGACAACTGAAGGAATGACAGAGGGAATTGTAGGCTCCCCTCCTTTTTGGGAAAGGGCCAGCTCCTGGACCAGTGTCCAGTCATTGCTCTTGAAATACTCACTATGCTTGTTGCCCCTGCCTCTTTGCTGCTGCAGGCTGTTGGTATGTGCAGTATGCATACCATATGGTCACCTTGCCGATTGCAGCACATGCTGAGCAAAATGCAGCCAGTCAATAGCCACTGTGGCATCTTATGGTGTGGACAGCATCAAGCTCGGCATCATCACACACTCTGCATGGCAACTTGATAGCTATAGCAGCAGGAGAAGGTCTCTGGCCACACAACACATTGCGTCATGGATGAAACGTGGTTACATAGGGACATTGCAAATGGTGTCAACACACAGCCTGCTGCAGCTGGCAACTGCTTGATAAGCACAGCTTTATAGTCATCCATGAGTCATCTTTGCTGCCATCCATAAATAGCACTGGAAGCTGAACAGCTGCCTGCAGTTTGCTAACATACTTCACCACCCAGCTGGTGCAGTGATTTCAATAAAAGCTGCCCTTTCACAAGATAGACCCTGACATTGCATCATCCAAGCTGCATGCTTGCTGCATCTGCAGAAGCATGCTTGAGCCACACGGGAAAGTTGCTTATAGAGCTATCTATCCATAATGCTATGTCACAAAGGACTCTCTGCCTTGACAATGATACATCAGTCCCTCACTAAGAGCCTTGACAGAGTACAGTGTCACTTTGGGCATGAAGCATTTTTGCAGACCTCACGCTGTTACCATTTAACAAAAGGTAAGTAATGTTAATCTTTGGTGGTCAAATGTAGGTCACTTACTAGGCAGCAAGGCTGGCGTTGAGAGGAGTTAGCGCAGCATGAATTGCTGACTGACTACCTGCAAACTGTCGGCTTCTCTTTCCACATGGCTTGAATCTTGGAGGTGCCCGTCCCAGCCACACTGCCAACCACCTTGCACGATCAATAACAACTTATATCAGGTACCCAGTGACAGCTGCATTGGCAGTACTACTACGGTATATGTATACAAACGCATGATAATTCAAGAACTTGCTCTGTCCCTCACCATTCTCGTTTGTCCCGTGTGTCCAAGTCTTCACACCGGGCTGACGAAAGTAGCTTACACGGCCTATGCATATGGCATCGGCATCGACACTGGATCTGTGTAACGCTCACACAACGTTTGCGCATAGGCACGCTGCGTGTGCGTCTGTGCACTGTAGCTTTCAAAATCGACAGCGGAAAATGCGCTTGCCGCATTGAAGGAGAGGTTCTTGACATGCCATGCCCCAAGCCCGGTCGGATCCCCGACTGTAACGCCACCAGATCGAGCTATGGCGTGCAGGACTCTCCAATGAAAAGTGTCAGTGCGATGCAGGGATCCTGTTCAGTGAAGCGTGATGCTGACGTCCCGGAGACACAGCGCGCGACTTAAATGTGACTCTGGGCTACGGTGAAAATCTCACTGAGAGCGAATTGTCACAGTCATTGACCCCACACCAGCAGGTGCTGACACTGTTTTGATCACTATATGTTGTTTTGCCAATTCAGGGATTATCTTGCTGCTGATTGTGCTCTGTGTTGGTCCCTTTGCAACAGCTGGCATGTAGTCAGGATGCACCCAAACTGCCATGTAAGCGCCGATGCGGCCGCGGGAAGCATGCACAGCGGCCTGACCGGCTAAATTGCCGAGCCAAGCAATGTCAAGTAAGCACGTCGTCCTAGAGCATGGTGGCCTGTGGAAACGTTCGAGAAGAGAAACAAGCAAGCCAAGCTGGATGCACTTCGTAGAAAGTGGGCGTATCACTATGCCTAGCCCAACTCGACCTCCAAGAAGCATCCTCCGAAGCATGCAGCACATCACCGGGATCAGGATCGATGCAGGTCTGTCCCTACCGTCTCTTACGGCCTGTGTAGCTGGTTCCCTTGGGGTGCGCAAGGCCCCCCAGCTACTGAGGGGGGTTTGACTGGTCCCCCCTCGGTGAGTGCGTTCCACATGCTTCAGCATCAGACCCCCCATCAGAAGAGCTAAGGCCCGACAACAGGTCAAAACCCTCTTAAACTAGGCACCCCCAGCAAAGCAAGTTGCACTCATGAAAAGTCCAAATCAACTTAGCAAGACACCATATCCTATTCACTGTGATGAAAAGGAAAAAGCCGCCAAAGTCAAAACGAAAAACACTGATGAAAGCAAAGTTATGTATAAGCTCACAGGGAAATCCCGTGCTTAAAAAGAGCAAATGCTAGCTAGCTTTAGCAAAACAGCACAGGGCATGTAGCTGACAGATGCAACTGCAACTCCAACCGGTCCTCAACGTCTCCTGACGGCGATGTGACAGATGCCAAAATATTGTTATGGCACCAAAGGCTCTGAAAAGCATCCAGAGTCATGCTGGGATCCTTCCCCCTTAACCAGCTTGAGCAGACTCCAGAAATCTGCCTGATATTGTCATTGCATTTTGTCCAGTCATTGCGAATCATGGCCCTGACAGTCTTCAGCGCGAGTTGCCTCGCCAAGTGACCGTGGTGTGAGGTAGATGATGATGATAGTGAAGCTTGTTGTGACGAAGGAGATTACGCCATCATTGCGTATGGCTCTGAGGCATCTGCAGGTTGTGTTGACCGGCTGGCCTGGGCAATCAGAGACGCAGCCCAAATGCTGTGCAACACTGCGAGCCTGAGTCTGTGCCAAGTCTGAAGGAGCGCATCTGATGGCAGCTGCTCAGATGGTGTGTCTGCTGCTAACAAGCTGGCAACTGAGACCACAGGCAGATACCCTGTCATAGCTTGCCAAAGGCGGCATAGCCACTCAGTGACTGTGGCTGCAACCGGGCATGTGATGAACAAGTGGCTGATGGTTTGAGGCTGACTAGGGTCGATACAACAAGAAAAAGGGCAGTTGGCCTTTGCTGGCACGGCCCTGCCAATGTATGCTCTGTAAGCTCCACACATCAAGCTGCCATGCAGCAGGCGCCACCATAGGACCCTGTGCTGCCTGTCCAGGTAGGAAGCGCTGGCCAACTCCCAAATGTGTCGCCACTGTGCCTGCTGAGGGTGGCTGCCACATGCCTCTAGCACATCAATGATGTCGTCTGAAGCTGCCTTGTCTAAAGGCAGCTGAGGTGCCGGCTGCTGTTGCATCTGTTGTTGATGCTGTTCCTGACGTTGTTGCTGGTCTGACCAGTGCAGTCTAGGGGTCTGCGAGGGGGTCATCCATGCTGGCAAAGAGGCAGACATTTCTGAGCTGAGGCGAGCTGTGCCTCTGGAGCTGGGTTGCATGGCAGCCACCCATCTGAGCTCCATGGCTTGCAAGGTCTCATCCACTGATTGCCCCGATGTTGGCACCGGCAAAAGGCGTGGGCGGCAGGTCAAACCGCTCGGGGCCAATGGGTGCTTGGTGGCAAAACACGTGATGAGCCGTAAGCGTAGGCCCGCTTGTCTGACCACCAACTGATGAGCTGGCTGGCTGCCCCAACACCCCAAGTGACAGATGATGCGGGCCCCACAGCTGACCTTGCAAGTATAAGGGACTGCCTAGCTGAACTGGCTGGTGCGTTGGGCCCCTCCAAGGCCTGGAGGGATCCCAAGAGATGACTTGGACAGGGCTGGGATTAGAGACAGGCTCTGATGGGGTTTGTTGAAGTTGCAGATGGGCGGTAATGATGTGGAGCTGGCCTGTCTGAGCATCTTGAATGAGTTGTCTGCCGGAGGCCGAGAGAACCTGAAACCAAGTGCATGCCGGGGCTGAGCTGACAATGGTGCGCCATGTTGGAGGAAGGGCCAGCAAAACTGAACTCAACTCACTTGCCAGCAGCTGGGGTTTCTGAAACTGCAATGAAAGCCGCAGGTGAGCCACCTTAGTGATGCCCGCTGAAAGCATAAGGGGCTTTTGCTGAGGAGTCAGGAATGCAGCAGCTGGGCAGGCAGTGCTGGTTGTAGCTGAGCTGGCAGCAGGCTGAGAAATCTGCCTGTTGAAGAAGAGTGGCTCGTTTAAGACATCCGATGGCAGCATGGCAGTGACTGGTTGAAGGCGGTGAGGATGAAGAGCCCTGAAGGCCGCCACGTAGGCTGACAGCCGAGCTGGCAATGGTAACTGGTCTGTGCTGAGCGTGCTGAACAAGATGCTGGCCCCATAGCCCAAGGGCTGAACCTGAGAGGCCTGACTCAGGTGGTACACTTGGAACACCTTCCAAGCCAGCCTTTCAGGCTCTAGCAATCGGGAGATCACCTTTGCCTGCAGGGCTTGGATCTGTGTCGGCACATGCACAAACCCCACACCCCCCTTGGACAAGGGCAGGGAGCTGGTGAGCTGGTGAGCTGGTGAGCTGGTGAGCTCCCCTGGGAAGAGTGCAATCTACCACCCAGATGCGGCTAAGGCGGTCATATGCCTTGCTAACGTCCACAGAAATCATGCAGCCAGGCTGACCTATTTGCTGCACCTCGACCAAATGGCACAACACACTTTCACATCCAGGAACCAGGCACAAAAGCGGTTTGAGTTGTTTTTATTATGCGCTGCAGAACTGGCCCAAAGCGGGTACCTGAAGCGGGTTGGCAGCCTTCAGTCGCTGTTGAGGAGGAGATCCAACAGGGTCTTCAAGCCCTTGCCCTCGTACAGCAAGGTGATGACCCCTTGAGTCATGGAGCCCCTTCTGCAGGGCTGCCGACAACTGAGCCAAGCACCTCCAAGAATTGCGAGTAGAACTCATACGGCAAGCCGTCTCCGGGTTTGTGCCACGGGCAAACAGCTTGACAGCTGCCTGAAGCTCATCAAGCGTGCCGCCCTGCTCTGCACCTTCCCATGCTTGTTCGGGATCTGATGGCAGCTGCCTGTCTGATTGCCGTGCTGACAAGAAAGTAGGCAGCTGTCTGAACATGCCGGTGGGGCTGTCAGCTAAGAGGTAGTTGACAATGACTCTGTCAGCTTGCTGCCTGCCGTGCATGGTGCAAAGGTCTGCTACTGGTGAGCCCTGCTGCTGCTGCAGGTGAGTGATGAATGTAGCTTGCTGTCGCTGCCTGTGCAAATGGTGGAAATAACAGGTGGACTGGTCCCCATACTCATGCAGCAAGACCCCAGTCCGCAATGCATCTGCGGCAGCCATATGGCGCATTGCAGAAAAGCTGCCGCCGTATAGCGCATTGCATTCAGGGCATGATGACTGCCTGGAGTTGCCACATAGGCCCTGCCCGTACCCTAAGTGCCCTGAACGCTGGGCATGGAAGGTTGGAAAATCGCTCCTTGCAACATCTTGGTTGTGCACCTGAAGTTGGTCTTATCTCTCTGCGCGGATGAGAGTTGTTGGTCACCGGATTAGCCTGAAGGAAGGTCTGATTTTGACCAGTCATGAGGGTTTTTTTTTTTTTTTTTTTTTTTTTTGGTTACAGGGGAATCCTCATGAGGGTTTTGAAGTTAAGATGGGAATTAATAGCAGGAGGATCTGGTCAAAGCCCTGGGCCGCGGGGGGGTGCATTGGCAGGTGACACTGAAACTGTCATTCCATAATGGTTTGTTAGGATGGGATCTGTGACTGAAGCTGTGCTGACATCAAAAGCAAGCTGTCGCTGACGAGCCATCTGTCAACTCTGGCTGAGGATGCCTTGTTGGTAGCTGTATGCGTGAACTCCTGCGCTTGCAGATGCAGGCACCTGAAGGCAGCCTGCAAGCTCAGGGCTTGCTGGAAGGGCAGCAAGTCTGATTGGAAAACCATGCAGGCGAGTGCCTGGCTGGCCCCCAACCAGGTCTAGGTCCCTCCAGGTTCCTCTGCCACTCAGTTCCAGTCTACCCCCTAGGAGTAGGGGAGTCCCTACTGGCGACGCAGGAAGGAGGTCTTGCTGGAAGCGAGGTGCATGCTCCTGCCTCGCAACAGGAGCTTACACTGACGTCGTGGTGACATGGCTGATACTCAAGTTGCGTTGAGCGGCAAGAAATCTGCCACAGGGGTCAGCAGCATAGATTGAGACCCCTGACAGACGGGACAAGCCTGGAACAATCTGCTCTGGCAGCTGCCATAGATTTGTTGCTGATGTGGTTGGCATGGAGTGGCTGTCTGCTACAGTGCTATCTGTGACTGGACCTGCTCCTGAGCTGTCTGACTGTGCGTATGAGCCACAGTGGAACGATGCATCACCAGCGACTGCTCTGACAGAGCGCAGCTGCAAGGCACCCGTTGCAGTATTGTTGTGAGAACCATACACTATGCAGATATGTGCAAACCATGCAGCTGGCAGGCAGCATTTTGAAGGCTGCTTGATCAAATGATGCAAGCGTGCCTGCAATAGAATGCATAACTGCTCGACAGACACAAGCAAAACAGGGCTCAGAGGAAAGCAAGGACTGCGCCTATGGCGCCAGCAGACGCCAACGACGATCTGCTGCTGCAGATTCGGCCTCTGCTTGACATGAGCAAGCCGGAGCTCCAAAATACTTGGAGAGAGTTGGACAGTAGCGATGTTGAACCAGCAGCCAAGTTTGATCTCTTAGCAGCCATACTTTGCCGCCTACTTCGCGGTGCCAGCGACTTAGACAGTGCTCAATCGCAGCTCTCCAGCAGAACATCGCCCTTCTTTTTTTTTTTTTTGGGGTATGCGGGAATTGTCTTCCCTTCGTCAGATGATGAAGGTACCGAACGAACCTGGTTTGAGCCCTAACACCGGCCTAGAAAACGCGTTCCTAAGCGATCAGTCCATGGCAAGCAAGATGTCCACTCTATGCCAGCTGGTGCTAACAAAGATACCAGACAAACCTAAGTTGTGTGAAACACCGGCCTTGTCAAGAT
>JAABUP010001981.1_pt1 | contig 41425 bp, 46 predicted proteins | sample 5559201 | NCBI WGS metagenome assembly JAABUP01 (sample SAMN10711887, study PRJNA513373) | rock metagenome | isolation source: Antarctica rocks | place: Antarctica
TGTTGAAGGATGTTGCTGAGGGCAAGTGGCGTGCTTGGGTACAGAACGAAAGGGGCAATGCAACAGAGGCAGAACTCGCCATGGCCAGAGGTCCCAGATTGACATGTACTATGTGGAATGCAATGGAGTACCAGGCAGTCACCTTTCTCACACAAGGAGGTCAACCCGCTGGCAAAAAGTCAAATGAGTGCCTAGTGTTGACTTGGCACACGGTACATGAACCTTCTGGCCAGCATGTCAAGTATCCCTATGTGGGCAAATTGAAGAGCTTCTTGACTAACGTCCCACCATGGGCTCTTGGCAATTATGAAGAGCGTCAGTCTCAAGCGGTGAAGTTGGTGTATGCTGAGTGGTTTGACTATGTTGGTAGAAATACCAATGCTCTCCAGCTGCCAATTTTCAAAAAGAGCACCCCATCAGACCCCAATGGCAATCTTTGGGATGCTGACAAGATTGTGCCAACGAGTATTGGGGCTGCCCAGTACGATGGCACAGAGCATGCCAACAAGCAAAACCTGCTGCAAATCATAGTTAGTGATGCTGCCGTGTTCAAGGACTTAGTCCCTGATCCTGCTGTAAGGCCTGGCTAGTCAGCTTGTGTATGCACAATTGCCTTGTTTTGATGACATGTGCACTCTGCTTTTGTGTGATTTGAATCAACTGGATGATCATCCGGCTCATGAACTGGCAACATGTTAACAGCTATAGCTATAGAATGTACCGGTATGCATAGTTACAATGACAATTTACAAAGATAGTTGTTGCACATGTACTTGCTGCTAACACATTTTGTATCTGGGCCCTATTCAACATTGTTGATGATTGCCATGCTTGCGTAAGTTAGCTTGACTTGTTCACTCGAGCTCACAAAAGTTTATCTTGGATGCTCGTCACACTTTGGATAAAACCAGCTTTCATCCAATCTACCTCTCTGTTAGCCAGCACTTGTAAGCTGTCAGGATAGAATCCGGGTATATCCAAGCCATTGGCTGTAGCCAGGATTAATCTCTGCCTCAAATCTTAGTGTCTGCACTACAAAAGCATGCATGCTCTGCTACTTGTCAACTTGTGCGCATGCACTGGTGCTCCATTCAAAGTCTACCAAGTCTGATTCTGTATTTCTTTGGTGAGAGTCAGTAGCTATAGCTGCTGTGGGTGATCTGTGATGGACTCACAAGCGTTGTCTGCAGGGGTATCCCCTGCTCTGCATGGGCAGCACCCAGCAGCATTCAGCAGCCATGGGAAGGGCTAGTGCAGGTTGTCGTTCTTGCTTTGCTCGCCTGCTGTTGAAATGCTATAGCAATACATGAAAACATAAACTTTGCAGAAAACAAATGGCTTTACACAAACTTGTGCACATGAGCACATGCAGTTGTTGATAATGTGCAGCTGTAAAAGCTACAGCTTCTGGCATTGAGAAAAGAGCATACAGCACAAGGCATAGGCATAGGCATTGGCATTCAGCACAACAGGCAGTTGAGCATGTCAGCAACAGCAGCAAAACTTGTTGCTTACCCTGGGCAGCAGCTTGAGTCTACATGCCTGCTGTCTGCTGGTGGCTGGTGCCACTTACAATTGCCTGGACTGGCACTAGCCAGCAACAGACAGCAGGCATGTGCAATCATGCCAACATGCTCAAATGCCTGTTTTGCTGTAAGCTAATGCCTTGCTCCTTCGACAAGCATTGCTGTCTGCAGGGTCATCTCCTCCTGTGACTGGCGCTTGCCAGCAGCAGACAGCAGGCATGTGGACTCAAGCAACTGCCACTATTGCATCTAGATAATGCAATGCCACTCAGGGTAAGTGGACCAATTTGCTGCTGTGAAAGCATTTGCACAGCAGGCTTCAATTGCTTGTGCATGACGTTGTTGTCAGAGCTTGACTGGACAAACACAGCTGACACAAAGTTTGTCTGACACTGAAGTTTGCAAACCATCAGCTTTACCCTCACACACAGATGCACAGGCAGCGCCATGGCTGCCATCCGTACTTGACCATACTGGCTAGCAAGTCTGTGACACATCATGTATGCATACAGAAATTGCTTCTGATGTGCCTGGCACCACTCAACAGCAGCCAGGAGGGTATTGGCAGCCTCCGCAGCTGCGTCCACCTGTCAAGGTGATGGAGCTACTTCATGGACTGAAGGTGCTGGCGGGCCTAAAAAGCCCAGGAATTGTCCAGGCTGGAGATGTGTCCACCCTAGGCCAAAGATGTATGGATCACATTTTTCATAAGGGTTGTGATCCACTGCAGACTGTGCGCACTTGGAGGCAGCTCAAAGGCGGCCAGCTGGTTGCCTATACATACAAGGCTAAGAACGTTCTTAGCCAAGGTGTAGCCAAGGTGTCAACACCTTGGCAGCCAAGGTATTCTTAGCCTGTACATGTGTAGGCAGCCTGGCCAGCTTTGCAATTGCTGCAAAATGGAATGGCTTGTCAGGCAGGAAGCTGAAGCACAGGGACATTTCCCTAACCCTGAGGCGTCTGCATCACAACTGGAGGATTCTGAGACTTTTTAGCTGCCTGCTTTGCCTTGTGTAGACAAATATGTTCCCAAAACTGCAGTCACAGAAATACTTGCCTGGTGTTTGACATTGAGTGATGTACGTTTCATTAGATGCAGTGCAGGAGGCATGTGTAGCTGCAACTGACAGTGAAATCTTGATTTGGCTTGACATTGGATGGCCTAGTCCCCCAAGAGACTGAGCCCAGGGCCATTCGCCCCCCTTTCACCCCCTTAGGTCAACTTGCCCTTGTGCAGTGCATGCAGCTTGTGGGACGTTGGATGATTTGCTGGAACTGCTTGTGCTGGACTGTTTATACAAAAATCACATTTAGCTGCCTTAGATTCTTTTGTTTCGGTGCGACCAGGATGTTCCGCCCATTAGGGGGGAAAGGAGGTAAGTGCAGATCTCTATTGCTTCTGTCTCAGTTAACTTTGCATTCGCTGCGTGAACGGTGTAGGCTTATGAAGGGCCCTGGATGCTGTCTGAGCAGCCTGTGTAGTCTGCAGATCGACACGCTTTGCATGCTGTGCCCAATGTGAAATGGCTTGTTTCAGTCCTAAAACATTCCTGCTGATATTAGAGACATTGCACTGAAGGCTGAATCTCCTGTCTGTGTCCCACCAGGTGCAGCATGCTGGACATGCTATGCCCAGTTTGAAATGGCATGCTCCAAGCTTAAGCCAGGCAGCCATACAGACATGCCTGACTCGCGCATTTGTTGCTGAACATTGCAATGCACCTCATGCTGAGTCTGCTGAGCCCGGTATGCGATGGCTTGCTCCAGGCCAGGGTATAGAGCCGCTGACGAGGCACTTGAAACTGCCTTTCCTGATCTAGATTGATTTGTTCAGCTCAACCTGCTGAGCCCAGTTGGAAGTGGCGAGTTCGTGCCCAGGGTAGCAGGGTACACCCTCTAAAATCCCAAACATGGCTCTAGGCCCAGGGGGTGGATGCATCTCAGAGTCTGTCTGTATCATGAAAGGCATGGCATGCTGAGCCTGATTTACCTAATTGAGAATGGCATGCTCCAAGCTAGGAGGCAAGTCAAACATAGCCAAGTGCACATGCGTACATGCATATGCCTGAGCTCAGAAGCGTTTGGCATACATACTGTGGTAGATAGGATCTCGTTCCACTTGCAAGTCTTAGAAGTACGGACAGTTTGTGCACACTGTTGGCCTTGGCGTGCCTCGGTGAGCATGTACATCAATCTTAGCAAACATTTGCATTCACATCAGTATGTATTTAATCATGTCTGCAAATGCTGGTGGTCTCTCAGACAAAAGCAGCAAGGCTGTCTCAACCTCCTGAGAAGTGCTTGAAATCGAATGTGACAGATTTAACGGTCGTTGCATGCGAATGGTTGCATCGACACATAACTTGCCACACTGTGACAGCCATCGAAGGTGAACAACAGGCAATCGCTATTTCGCGGCAAGTCGTCAGATTTAACGAGACTTTAGCATTTGTAAATTCATTATCTTAGATAAGAGGACAAGCCTAAATTGGCTAGCATCAATGGCACGTGTGAACGAGGGAAAATGGATGATGTAACGTTAGGTAAACATGGCGGTGGACTGACGGCTTTCTGGCTGTGCTAGTATATTAGCCAACAGTTTATCTAAGCTTCGGGCTTCTCCAGCGGTGGCTTTTGGAGCATTAGTCAATGCATCTCGCAAAGCCTCAACTAAGGCTCTTGCGGTGGGTTAGCTGAAATGCAGAAGCACCTGGAGCCAACGTAATTTGCGCCAGATCAATGCAGAGAGCCCATTTTACTTACAAGGACCAATTTGACAACCTTGAGACAATCGTTGTCGCGCAGTTGCACGTTCGTTCATTACCGATTTGCTCGAACAGGACTGCAGGTCTGTTATCCTGCTCTGAGCATAGCAGTCCAGCGGCAGCCAAAAGTACCTCGTCTCGTCGGATACGCTGGAACGCACTAGGCAAGGCTATAGCAAGTTTTGTGTTCCAGCGGCACCTAAGCTCCGTATCGGAGCTCCAACTCGAGTATGCGAGACACAAGCATGAATCCGCCCACCTCAGATTTTATTGGCGTGAACTTCCCGTCACTGGAATACTCGGTGGATATGCTCAGTGAATTTCACCCCCAGCATCCCTCCGATTTCTTTGTACCCACATCCACCGCGCCTCTTGACTTTGTGAGCGATCTGTTCCAGCTGCCCTCTGCTACGACGTCAGTCCAGCTGGAGCACTCGACTGAGCTGCCCGCTTCGGCCAATGCAAAGCAACCACTCAGCAGCTCGTCCTCTGGCAGCCCTGGCAAAGAGCGGAAAGGTTCTCGGGAGAGGCAGTCCAGCGGACGCTGGTCAACTAGGGACAAAGGTCCGGTTTCGGAAACGAGAAAGTTGGAGGTGAACCGGGAGGCCCAAAGGAGGTTTCGGCAGAGGCAGAAGGTAAACCAACACCTGCATGCAGAACTAAGTATCCTATTGTCCTCAATGGAGTCTAAGGCAAAATGTGCCTTCTTGCACCCTCACCTGTGCTGTCAAGCCAGGAAGTCTGGTGAATCACAACTGGCTCCACACCCCAGACTGTGAAGTACTGACTGGAGATACGTCTTCTTGCATCAGGCACGTTCTCGCAGCATTGAAAGTCAGCTGGCTGAAGCAACAGCACAACTGCGGGACATGAGGACAAAACAAGGTCAATTGGAAGCCAGAAATCAGCTGCTCGAAAAAGTGGCCTTGCTGAACAAGCATGCTGAATCTTCATCTGAGCACAGTCTTTTGTGGCAGGTGTGCTCACTGACCGCTGTCACTACTATACACATCTGCTGTCTGTTCAGGTGTTTTGCTTAGTGAAATTGTGATCTTACAGATTGACCTTACAGATTGGTGTTGAATTTGCTTTTGATGTTCGCGGCACTATACACACATGCATCTTTGGAAGTATGCCTTGCACAGCAAAGCAGTGTAGCATGCATAGCATATCAAGGAGCCAGTTTGTTTGCTCAATGCCTACCATGCTGACTCTTACTGCAAATTGCCAATGATCAGGAAGGAGTGTTGCTCAGGCCTGTATAGCTCTCAGTAAATGCTGTGTTTTTGAGGCAATCCAGCATGACATAAGCAAGCACATCTCAGGCCTGCACACACATCAGTACACAATGTGTCTGCTGTGCTTTTACAGGGCGATCCAGCATGGCATGAGCAAGCACAGGCAAAGGAAGGCCAGGGGCTCACAGTGACCTTTACACTGTGGGAGCAGGATTGCGTGGTGACTGTGGATGAGCTGAGCAAGTTGCCTGTGCCAAAGATGTCTAAGCTCTACACGGTGTGATGCGTGAAGTGTAATGCTTGCCTTTGTATTGCAACAACTGCTCCACAATTGTGCAAATACATCCTCACAGCTTGCTGCAGCAGCTGATTGAAGCATCCACAATCAATGTAATGTCGTAGCATTATATTCATGCATGCATGTGGCATCCTACGCAGGAGATTGGTATCAGCATTAGTTGGATTCATGTGGTGTTCATTCATCAAAGCTTGGCCGGCATGCAGAAATGCCATGCTGCAGCAACATACAAAAACATGTACATACGTAGTGTGCAGAAATGCTACAATGCATGTGTCCATGTTGTAGAGACACTCACCTGCCCTGCACTGGCAGCATTGTGACTGCTTGGCAACCAGTCCCAGTGCTCAATGCAGACTGTTACTGTTAGCGATGCAGGCATTTGTCCGGAAGCTGGCAGTATGCTTGCTGGATGTGGATCGGAATCCGGACAGTCCAATGCTTGAGCAGCTGAACAACTGGACAGCTGAAGCAACTTGCTTTGTAAGTCTATGACAGCTCTTCTGTGTTGCAGTCACGCCTGTTCAGTACGTGCTCAATCTCCTTGCCAACCCATTGGCAACATACCTGCAAGTGTGCAAGTGATGCGTCATGGTGTGCCAAGTCAAGACCTGCAGTTTGCACAAGCTGCAGTCCTGGCGTATGCTTTGTAAGAAAGCAGCTTGACACCGTAGCAGAATCTCATGGACCAACAGTGCATGTCCTTGGACAAACTTTGTCACAGGCGGTTGAGCATGTGTCCCACAAGCTGCGATAGTTGAGAACTGACACACACAGCACGGCTGCCTTGCGCTTAGCAGTTAGTCAGTTGCATGGTGCTATGCTATAGGCTGTTGCAGTGGCTTTGTATAACCCTGAGGGCTTTCGCACATTTGGGCAAGCAAGACTTGATGTGGGCCGGGTGCTGCCAGAGCGCATGAGTGATGAGTCATACCGTGAGCTACTGGTGTGTTGACTCTCACATGATCACTCACTTTGCTCACATCACCTGTAATTCTGCCACCTTCCTGCCATGCATGCCAGAGTACAGCCACCAGCAAACGGCAGCATGCTTCTGCCACAGCATGGTTTAGACTAGACCTCACAGCTGCCCATCCTGTTCTTGCAATACACTGCTGTGATCTGCAACCCAGTGGCACACCCATCTGACCTATGCAGGGCCCTGATTTGTTCTGCCCACAATGGGTGCACCCCTGAAGCCTAAGCCTGACGCCTCTGACTTACGCACGATTGTGACTGTCTGCTGCAGCCAAGGATGGCATACACTGAGAGCCAAGTGCGTGACCTGCTACATCTGCGTCGTCTGTATTACGGTAAGATGGGGCAGCTGTACAGGCAGCGTAAGGATCTTAGGTCTGAAGTGCCCCTAGCATGCATGGGCGAGGTTGAGAACATCTGTGCCACCCACAACTACACGCTGCTCTCCAATCTGGCAGAAAAGCTGAGGCAGAACGCGGCTGAGTACTCGGTGTTTGTGCAGTCCTTCTGCGCCATCTTCAGAGGGGTAAGCTCCATACGCCGACGGTACTCTGCATAGGCAGCGTAGCTTATGCTTTCTTTCATGATATCTTGAAGGCATCAGTCCGACTCTTGATGCTCTAATGGTTGCCATCAGCTATGTGTATGCATGGATCGAGAGAGGCGCGATATGTGGCACATGCACAAGCTCCATATAGCTTGATTCTCTGGCAGAATGGGAATTTCCTGCACAGACTGACTGACAGTCCTGCTGGTGTCACCTGGATCACTGACATTGTGGCTTGCCTGCAGATTCAGACGAGCAGGCAGCGAGCCATAATGCTGGTGCATGCGTATCCTTTCGTGACACACAAGGACAAGCTTGTCAGTGTCCTAGCAGAGCAACATGGGAGCCCTCAGTGCAGTCCCTGCTTTCAGATATCACCAAAACCGACCTCCAGCATGCTGCTGACTGGCAGCAGGCCGTAGATTACCTCAACACAATCACTGTAGCTGCCATGCATCTGCACCAGCCACTGTTATGACCAGCTTGGCCGACATGATTCCTGCCAAGCAATGTTGGCAAGTGGTCTCAGCATCATGCATACCTTTGGCACCGCCACCACAGATGAACTGCTGTGATGAGAGCCATTGCTGTTTTTCATGTGGAGACGGCTGGACTGCAGCATCTTCACTTTGCGAAAGTACATTCCAAGCCTGGCGTTGGTCATCACCGTCACATGGCGTCCATGTCCTGTGTGAAGCCCGGCAGGTGACCATGTGTCATAATCAGTACATCCAAGCGCTGCCTACCTGAGATGCCACCCCCTATTGCTGTAACACCAGCCTGGGGCTCTGCAGTCAGTAGCGGGGCTCTCAAAACTATTTTAGGCAATATGGCAGGGGGAACTGGTGGGGGAGCGGGGGGCGGGGGAGGGGGGGGGCAGATATAGCAGCTACCACCGTCTGTAAGGTGTCCAATTAGCGGATCTCCGTTTAAGGCAATGTTGTCAGGCGCTGCATCATATTTAGTATAGTACACACATGTGAAACAGTCACTGAGGGTGATGCTTAGTAAGTGTGATACAGCACCTCTTTTGTCACATTTTGAGCACTATGAATAGGCATGACTATCTGCTACTGCACTGATTGTGAGTAGGCATGTTCAGGTCTTTTGTATAGTTTATTCAGCTAAACCAGGCGCTCTGGCGCTAGCCATATCACAGAATTATTTCTGACAATTTGAAGTTGTTATTTTGTGTGTATGGTCTCTATGTTTGTATTCAATGAATCATGCAAGTGCAAGAGTGCAAGAATTTGTTTTGCTGCTACGGGTTGTGAATCTTGAAAGGCAGCTCTAAAGGAGCACCTGAGTTGGCAGCAGCAGGCACCATCAGGCCGCTGAATTTGATGCAGTTCCGTGCTTTGCAGACACAGCCTTTGTAGGAGTGGTATTGAGCTTCAGAATTGTGCACAGCTGCAGCATCCAGTGACATGTGCACGTCCTTGTTGTCACAGAAGGTATGTCTGATGCATCAATTGTGCATGGGCTATGGTGCTTGTCCACTGTCCTTAGCCAAATCAACTGTGACTGCAAACTTCATCAGCCTTATCTGCATGCTGAAATGAACATCCGCTTGAGACATAACGCGTAACCCTCGTGTGGAAAAGCAAGCGCACTCTTGAGACTCGTTTGTAAGTTGAAGGCAGCTGCAACATCAGGCTTAGAGTTGAAATTGTCAACTAATTATGTCTGCAAAGTGCCACCAAAGGCCTAAGCTCCAGCCTTTACGTTCTATCGTGATACCACGATATGGTGTCACCGCTGCCTCACGGTAACAGACTCAGCGTGGCAGGCATCGCTCGCGCGTGAGCAGTGCTGGGCAATCTGACTCTTGGAGAACTGATCCTGCCGGTTTCAATGGCTTTTCAACCCTATCACACGGCGTATGGTGCAAATGAGCCCTACGCGGGCCACATACAGCAAGCGTATGACCCCCAGCAAGCCTTGTGCTATGCCCCTCCCGATCTTTTGACCAACAGCCACGCAGAACAGGCCAGTGCTCCTCCCCTGCCAGCTCAGGAAGCGTTGTATGACCCATTTTCTCACGCTGAGGGCTTGCAACAGTCTAGTGCGGCACCAGAGGCCTTAGATGCCCCTCCTCTGCCGTCAGAGGAAGCACCGCCCCTACCTGCAGAGGATGCTCCCCCTCTTCCTCTAGAGCCTCCTGAGCAGCAACAAAGCTTTGCAGCAATGCAAGAGGCTCCTGCAGTAGGTCAGGCTCTTCAGGCAGCGCCTGCCTATTTACCCTCTGATCTGGTGTACTCAGGTTACGCTCAGCAACCTCAGTACCAGTATGAAGTTTCACAACCTCAACACGAGGCTGCTCCGCCTGGCTGGCTCACCTACCAGTATCCAGGGCAGGGGGCATATCAGCAAACTCAACAGACACCGTGGCATACAGATCCATATGCGCATCAGTATCACACCCAGTCGCAGCCTGCCCCTGTTCAGCAGCAGCAACCATGGCACACTCAAATTCCTTGGCAGCAGCAGCAGCTGCAACAGGAGCCTCACATGCATCCTTCTGCTATTCATCCTCCCCCAGTCGAGGCTGCTCCTGCATCACAGCCAATGCAAGCGGCACCAGCAAAAGCTGTCACTAATGCTGCGTCAATCTTCCACAAGCCAGGCCGTGCAAGCCGGCCAAAGCGCGTCGCCATTGTTCTGCGGGGTCTGCCTGGAAGTGGCAAATCTTACACTGCAAAGAAGCTGAAGGACATTGAGGTCCAGCAAGGCGGAGATGCACCGCGCATTCATGCCATCGATGACTACTTTGTTATGGTACAACCCGTCTTGACAGCTTCTGCTGGCAAAGTAATGATACATGTGTGATTTTGCTGTTGGCTGTAGCATAGACAATTGTATGGTGTTGTGTGCAGCAACAATTGTGTGCCCATGCACATGAGCAGCTGAGCAGAGTTTGTCTACAGCTGAGCACATCATAATGCAGCTGAGCAGTATTCAAAGCATACACTGATGACCAACTTTAGCTATTTCCACACACAGGCTTTGCTGCGCCGTCTTGCATCAGGAGTATCGAGTGCACATGCAAGGCTGTTGAATAGTCTCAAATCTCAGGTCTGGTCAGACATATGCACTCAGCAATGATTATGGGACGATTTTAGGAGGTGGAGAAGGAGGTTGAGGAGGAGGTACCTGGCAAGAAGTCTCGCAAGCGCACTGTGCGTCAGATGGAGTACTGTTACGAAGCTGAACTGGAAGGTACGGCTTGGCTGATCCCGTGACTCAGATAAGACCAGGAACATGATAAGCACTGATGCAGCATGTGTGCTGTGTTACGTTTGTTTCCAATTGCAGTATGCATCATGCCAGGACGGGTGTCTGTGAACATTTCAAACTGCTCTTCAGTGTGCTGTGCTGTGCTGTGCTGTGCTGTGCTGTGCTGTGCTGTGCTGTGCTGTGCTGTGCTGTGCTGCGCATGCTGTGCCTGCTGTGTTTTGCTGATGACTGATGGCCATGCAGGCACATACAAGGCCAGTCTCATGCAAGCCTTTGAGAAATCGGTGAAGGAAGCACGCTTTGGCATGGTCCTGGTGGACGCCCCCAATGTCTCTGCAGATGACCTAAAGGGCTACTGGTCTGCTGGACAGGTGACTGCTCACCACCGTTGCACTGCTTCTCCCAGAATTCTTGTGCATCAAGCAAATGTCGCCTACCAGATGTAGCTACTGGCAGTCTCTGTCACACTGTAAACCCTCTTGTCTGCAGCACTACTGGAGGCGGCTTTGGTCTGCAGCATCTGCCATTTAGATCTTCTGCATCACAAGTGTTGCTCTGATTCCTTGTATCTTGGGCCTCACCCCAATCCATGGGGCGTCACCATGTCCTGGGTTGCATATTTGCCACAAAAGCTCTGGACAGAGATATTGGCACCTCCTGCCAATATAGCTTTTGCTGTACCAAAGCACTCAAGCTTTTGACGTCATAGCCGTACACACCATCAACCTTTGACGCTCAGTGCCAACCTTCATGCCCTCTGAACGGAAAGGTGTGTTGTGTGTAGCGTGGCGGTTACGAAGTCTACATGGTGGAAGTGACAGGTGCTACGGTCGAGGAGTGCCACAAGCGCAACATACACAACCGGAGCTTGGCCGACACTCAGCAGGCTGCGGCACAGTGGCAGGAAACCCCAGCTGTCTACCCCCTGCTGGACCTGGGGCCACTGTTGGGGCTCAACAAGAAGAAGAGCAAGCAGGTCAGTCACTCCCTTGGCCTCAATCATGCACGCATTCTCAGTCAAGCTATTGTACCACAAGGACATAGCCATCACTTTCTATCACATGCGCTCCATTCCACCTGCTCTTACACAGCTCAGCATGAGTCCACAGCAAATTCATGCTGCGGTGAGTCTTGAGTGGGGCTCATGTCGCGATTTGTCATGATTCAGAGAGTCTTTCACAGGACTTTGTCAGTACATCTGTCGTTGCTTGTTGGCACAGATCAGGGCTGTTCCACATGTCAGGAGTCTCCCATGTTTTTGTTATCACGCGTTTTGTTACCATCATTTGTAACTCAGGTCTGGCTTCAGGACGGAATTGCTGAGGTGGAGATGGAGGATGAGAGTGTGTCTGCAGCCAGCGAGGATGAAGAGGATCAGGCACAGGAGCCAGCTGTCAAAACAGTCAGCAGCAGGTGTGACCTTTCATTGCAACATTCAAGTGTCAACATGAAAGCCAAGCACGATACTTAATGAGTGATGTCAGCCATCTGTTCTTGACATCACAATGCTGGTGACCCCAAATGCTTTGTCACTTAACTGCTCATTATCTGCCTGATCATGCTGCGACTTCCTCTGGACTCCCTCTGCAAGTGGGCAATACACCCAGTGTTGCACAGGCCTGCACATAGCCTCCTACTGGCCATTTCTGGCTGACCAGCTTTCTTGTGAATGTCACCAATGAAGAGCTTTGCTTAGAAAATACAAACTATCTTGGTACAAAGCTAACTCATGCAATCTTCTGCATTCTCATGCATTGAAATTTCTGTTGACCTCCTGCACAAACATCCTATATCTTGCAAGCATTCATGCATGTCGGCAAGCATGTTACAGGCAGGCCAATCCTTGTTGCTTGTGCATTTCAGGTGGGCCACTGAAGCAGAAGAGCAGCCAGTCAAGTCAGCAGGCAGCAAGAGGGCATTTGCGCAAGGGCAGGGGCCCAGCAAGAGGGCCAAAGCACAGGGTGCAGCTGCAGACACCGAAGATTTCGACGGCTTGACAGCGGGTCTAGATGGGTTCTTTGGTAAGAAACAAGGTCGCAGGGGTATGCATGACAATGCAAAACCCACTCGTGGGGTGCTCAAAAAGGTAATGCCAATGCACCTGCCAGGGTTGGAATTCATGACCATTGGCAAATCATGTTTACCATTGGCCAACCATACTGACCAAGCCGCATACATATGAGTGCCTTTGCTGTGTCAGACATACATCACTCACACATGTGAATGACCTGTATGTCCGTATCTACCGGTGTCCGTGTACCCTCAAACAGCACAGCCAGGCTGCCAGCGCTGGTACTGTCCAAACCATCTTGCATGCTTGTGCAGCAGCATGACGCAACATGCGTCACACACTTCTCATGTCTGCTCTCCTGCATTCCTCCACCACACCTCAGGTGCATCAGAGAACACAACTACTGCAGAGACTTGTAGCGCCCATGCTATGGCTGTCTATGAAATTTGCATGGTGTTTGCATGCAGGGGGGTTCCCTAGGGGGTGGGGGCACCCGATCTGTGCGATGGGCTGACCAGGAGCCATCAACTCAAGCAGGTTTCAGGATCGGGGGCTCACAGCAGGTCTCCTCCTGCTGCTCTGCATCATTTTCTACTGAACCTGGATTGTCGGCATTGATGTAGATGGCATGATGCAGGCAGGCAATCTGCTAGAGTACATGTGGCTAGACTATATGTACTTCACGTGCATGAAGATCAGCTGATCGCCGTGTAAAAACAATCACAAGAGGGAAGAGTGATGGCAACTTTACCTGCTGAGTGGCCAAATGTGCAGTTTGTAATACGTCTGCATGTGAGTGTGAGCATGTGGTGTACATGTGTGTGCTTCTGAGCATGTTGGATCACAGTGATCAACTATGTGGTGCAGCTGGAGACCATTTACGTACTGGAAGGGTTGGGTCCTCCAAAAGAGCACGCTCCAGGCAGCAAGTCCTTCAAGGATCAGGTATGCCTTCCATGATTTATGCTGCATATTTATGCCTCAACTTACCAAGCTTAGGCCCTGTGTGCTACATGGCTTGCTCATAACGCATGCAAATTGTTTTAAGTCACGTTTGAGCCCGTTTTTGAGGTCATTACTGTATGCTTAAATGCGCAATCACCTGTTTTGCAGCTTTAACTAATTGTACCACAGTTGTTGCACTACACACACTGCACTGCACACTCAGGCGTGATTCCCCAGCCTATGCTCACACACAATGCCTCGCAAACACACTTCAAAGTTGCAAAACACCTGTGTTGCGACCACTTTGCATGCGGGTGCAGATCAAAGCAGAACACTCATCAGAGCGTCAGAACTTCCGAGATGTTCTGTTGGGCGGCAGAAGAGCTTGATTGCTGCGCTCAACCCCAGGCAACATTTACATTCTGCTGTCAACAACTTATTCCCACCAGCCATTTTGGATGTCTGGATGCTCTCAATCATCTGGCTGCACTTGCAATTGTGCCACTAGTCATACTGCTGTTTTGGTGACAACACAACACTTGTTGCTGCTTGTGCCCATTTACTGTTGTGTTCAGTCCTGCCTCTTAACTTTTCTCCCCATGTATGCTGTGGTTTTTAGCATCTCTGAGAGGCATCTGCTTCAAAGCCCTGGCAAGTGACATGTGACAAGGTCTTAGTTTGATGCCATGGCAGGCTGGCATTGTCAGACTCCTGAATAAAGTATAGGAGGTCCTGATAACAATCGCGCCATCACACTTCCAGGTGAGCACTGACTGCTGGAGCCGAAGCCTATCCATTACGTGTCCGTCTACTTTGTTGAAAGCAACTGACTGCATGTATGCACGTGCAGGCCGCAAATTCATGCTTCGCACAACCTCTGTGACCATTCAATGATTGATTTGTAGCTGAGAGTGAGGCTGAGAGTTCAGCTATGCGTGTGCAGGTGCCGAACCCTGATGGTGGTTGCCCAGTCTGTACACAGGTTGTGGCTGTCCTGCAAACCTGTGTAACCTCATTCAGTTACCAATTGCAATTGCAGTGCAGCATCGGTGCTGTACACCAAGTAATGCACATTTGATGTGCATAATGTTATGCCACATGATGTCAGACTATGCAAAGGGTTAGCCTTATGCAGTGTAATCATTACACTGTAATGGTACTGGGGGTCGCAGTCAGACTTTTTACACAGTTGAGACCTTGCAACACGCTCCATGGCAGACCTCATTGCAGAAACTACTGCTCAGATAGCTAGTCTTCCCAGCAATGCACTGCAGTGTCAAAAACACCTAGCACGGCTCACAAAAGGGTCACAAGTTAAGTGATGTTCAGAAGACAGCTGTAGCCCTTGCAGCTTTCAATCAGGCGCGATAGTTCTTGTTTGCTCAAAGACAAACAAAAACATATTTATCTCAACATCAGTGATGCTCCACACTTGTTAATAACAATGCAATGGTCAACAATGTATCCTATGGCAGGCAACATGTTGATGCCTGCCTGGCATTGCCCTTATTGCTAGCTGGTGCAGAAAGGAAATTTCCTATGCAACAGCAAGCAAGCGGCGGCACAGACGAACATGGCAACGCTAATTAAATACATGCTGATCAGTTCTTTGAAACGTCATAACTGCATTCATGCTATAGCTATCGCAGCACAACTTACAGACTAAGCTCGAGTGACCCTGGGGTTGCCAGAATGTGACACTGCGCTGAAGCTCTGAAATTCTGACCGTACAATGTTGATGTACAAGGGTGGCTCAGCTGCCAGTGGCAAATGGAAAACGCTGGGAAGCGGCACCTGAGCAGTGAAATGGAAGCTGTCATCCTTCTTTACACACGTCACCTTGCCGTTTGTGATGACAGGAGGAGCTTCGTGGTGTCGTGTCCTGCGCTCTGATAGGCTAGCTGGCAGAATCTGGCAAACATCAGTGGGCTCACTGATGCCCTTATAGCTGTACTGCCCCATGTGATACACCTCTACCTTGACAGGAAGACTGGGAAGGGTGCCAGATACTCCTAAATGAGGTTCTTGGACATCTGATGGTGCTGAAGATGCCTCTTTGCCAGCTGTCTCTGCAAGGCAAAATGCATTCGCTGTCAGTCTGCCTGCATGGCTGCTCATGACAAAACGCCTCCATCTTATACACTGTGACCTGGCATAAGCAACAGCTGAACAGTATCAAAAGCCCGCATGTAATCTAGCCTCTGCATGCAATTCAACGGCGATCTGCTCTGCAATGCAATGCCGGTTGTGACCAGACAGTCCTCATGAGGATGACTAAGCCAAAGCAGCTTAGTAAGGACTTGCCCACACCTCCAGGTCTGCTGCGATGCTGACGGGCGTCAGCATGCTTGGGACAGCTTGAATGCCATGCAGTAGAAAAAGGCCTGGTGCTGCTGCATCAAGTCTTACCTAATCTGGATACAGTCTTCTCCTGACCACGCCCACCAGTATCTCCAAAGGCACGGTTGAGGTACAGCATTGACTTTTTCATGCCTGCGAAATCCAGACTCTTGGATGGCACAGCGATCGTCAGCAAGTCACTAGACCCAGATGGCCTCCGTGGTGTCTTCTTCTCCCCCAGGGCCTGAGCAACCCTCTGCTTAGTCACCTTTGCAGCTTCCTCTTTCCCTAACGAGCTGCTAGGATTTCGGCTGGCCAACTGCACATCGCCGCCCCTGACACTTCCTTCCTCAGCCTCCCTGGGGGTGGGACTGAACATGGGTTTGAAGTGGGAAGGGGTGTCCACACTGCGCCTAGGATTCCGGCCAGGACCCACAGGACTAAGGCAACCCTTCTCATCCGAGATGTAGACTGCAGGTAACTGCATGTCCATAGACGCTCTAGGGTTGCCAAAGCTGACCTTGGGAACCGCTGACGTTGTTCTCTTGAGAGAGCTTCCATCCTTGCCTGATCTGCCTGCATGTTGCCACTATGCATGCTTGAATGAAGAGAAGTTCATTTCCTACTGTTGAGAAAACCTGTGATTGTTTTTTTTGTTGCAACTAAACAATGATTTATATTTACCATTCAAAAGATAAAGTCAGCATCAGAAGGCTTTAGCAATGGAGGGAGTGATGCATGACACAGCCTTGTATTGCTATTGCTGTTGTTGCTGTAATGCTGCACTGTGGCGTTCCTTTGCAACAAACTGTCATGAGCCAGACGTTTGCTGTAGTGCCTTGTAATGCAAGATGCATCAAAGACACCGCATATCATGCAGGTGCATAACATGGCCATGGGCAGGTGATCTGTAGCATTGATTGTGCGATGCCGCCACATACATCTCAAAGAACAGTGTAGGGGTTTGGTATTCATATACACTTCAGCCATAGCCGTACCTGTCTGTAATGTGGATGAGAAGGAGTAGGTGCTTCGGGAAGCTGCCAAGTCACTTTCCATGCGCTGCGTCAGTAATGCAAAGTTCCTGACGGCAATTTGGTTGGCTGCAGCTGCAGAGGCAGGGCTGGACCCTGCAGGGCCTTCAGCCCCTGCCCACTCTAGGCCAACTGTCTCAATCAGGGCTTTCTCCACCAGAATCTGCAACAACAAATATGGCACAGCAGGGTCATGTTGAATTCACAAGGTTTGAGAGCACAAAGTACCTGAGTTGCTTAGACAAGCAATCAGAAGCAAGAAGGTGCTGGCAGTATCTGCAAAACTGGCAAAGGCCATTTTTGGGCAGCACGAAGGTTGTGGGGACCCAACACCGAGACTAGCTTCATGCACAGACAGGGTGACATCGTGCATACTTAAGCGGAAAGCCAGTGCCGTATTGTGCATTGATTCATGCTTAGGTGTGTTAGGGATGTTGCTGCAACAGGGTGTGTAAGCAGTACTCCCAAAGCCCTCTGTGTGCAGTGAATCAAGCAACAGCAATGCCATCACAGCTGCTGATGGCTTGAGACAATTGTGACATGATTCAGTGGTCACCTGACCGGCATTGCATCCTGACCAGAAACGAGCAGCTCTGTTGACTGGAGTACCAAAGTAATCAGCACGCCCTGCACGTAACATGAGAGTATACATATATGAGCAAACACCACATGAATGTATATTTGAGAGTATGAGAACGTTGTTGGGCATAGTGTCCGTGAACACCTGTCCCAGCCTTGTTGTCCTACACAGGTGTGAGTTACTGCATGAGCATGCTGATCATGTCATGCTCTGATGTGTTGCAAACATGCACACACAGGCACGCACACATGCACACACAGGCACGCACACATGCACACACACACACACACACACACATGCTTGCGCACATGCACATCTGCACACGCACGCTCACACACACATGCAGAGATGATGATAGGCAGGGGAGAAGTGTGGAGCATACCTGTTGTGCTGTGGGGGCACAGCTTGACTATGGGGCCATGGAAGATGCCCACTTTGGCTGACAGCCCTCTGAACAGCAACTGCCCTGTCACAGGACTGCGCTCTTCCTGTGTGGGGGCAAGTCCCAGCAAGCCCTCCCCCCATGGCAGCCTGCAGCGCCCATGTTCACATTGAGCTCAAGGATTTCAGTTTGCTCTGTTTCAGTATCAGAACAACCCAGTGCACTCTCTCTGTTCACCCTCTCTGCTGGTTGTAATGTTGTCTGCTTGTCAGAGGCATGACGGTTGACACGTCGTCTGCTTGTCAGAGGCATGACTAGTCAGGCAGGCAGGCAGGCAGCCTTGGTCAACACTTGCAACACCTGACAGTCACACAACCGGGCAGCCAGGCAAATCAAGGCACACTGAGACAGACAGACAGTCATGCAAATGGGTGAGACAAATGGTTCTGGCGCCGGACTGAACATGCCTGGCATTAGGGCAAGCCATGTGTACAATGCATGCATGAAATGAATGTGACACCCAGAGACGAGCTCTACTGATTGATGCCAGCCCATTGGAGTCATACAGTCAATGCAGCTATTGCCTCTGCAATTTTGCTGCAGATGTAGCTCACCTGAGCAACGCCAGCTGGAGGGTAAGGGCCCATTCCACAGCAGCTTTGGGCTCTGGAAAAGCTATCATGAAAGTGCCCTCCTTTTCTTGGCACTCATACCCTCCACACAGAAGCAGGCTGGTGCGCACACACGACTTGAACCTGCCCAGAGCTATTAGGGCCTGCTGTTTGTCAATCCTCGACACTTCCTGGATGCATGTGTCAGTCATTCAGTCCTTTCAGTGGTTCAGACCATCCATTCAGACCATCCGTGCATTCGAGACCAATCCATGTTTTGATGTTTTTTACAGATTCACTCATCCATGTATCCATTCATGCATGTGTTCAGGCAACACGTGTCTTCCCAAAAGGTCAGCTATGTAGCAGTCCTGAGCAGCTGCCTGTACAAGGTCCTGCTTTGGCAGTCAACAAAGTATTGTCATGAGTAGCAGCATCAACAATACAGCGATGTGGCTGCTGCATGATGGATGGGGTGTCAGCAGCATGACTCATGTTGATCACCGCCATGTCACACATATACTCATCACGGTGACTGATGCAGGGTCCACGTGATCCTGTCCCATAAGCCATGGGAGCTGTCTCGGGCAAGTGCATGGAAGGGTGAGAGAAACGCACGAGTGAAGATTTCACCTTATAGCCGACCTCCGATGCAAAAGCGAAGGTGATGTTGGGGAGCTCGTCAGAGAGGCGCTGCACGCTGGCAAGGGACACCATGGAAGGAGGGGCAGGCAGCAATAGCCCTGCAGAGCCCATCCCAGCAGTAGCCGAGCTTGTGTCCTGTGCTCCCGGCGCATCAAAGAAGGAGGGAGCAACCTGCTGACAGTTACAGTTTCTTGCTGTAGGATGTATCCATTGCGGGTGGATTTACTGGTGTAGTGTTAGCTAGGTCTGGTGTTGTCTTGGGGATCCAGAAACGTCATTGGGTTTAGAGAAAGGCCTGTTTCATGGTGCAAATCCAGGCTTCCCCAAATGCCTCTAGGGACTAGTATCAGGCACTTCCACTTTGTGGGGACAATTCAAAGTCATAAAATGTTGTGACGCAGACATGCGTCGGTCTCATGTCTTGATGCAAACCGTCCTCGCATGTGTGTCCATGTGAAGTGTGTCTGCAGTGATTATGCAAGGACGCATGCAAAGGCTTGATCGTGATTGGACAAAAACACTGATATAAGACAGCCAGCCACTCTGCAAATCCTCTGCACGCATTTGACCTGCAGCTGTAAGCTTGCACCTGGTAACGTGAGCAGACAGGCGAGGCATGAGGGGCAGACAAGCAGCAAAAGCAGAACTGCATACGAACAGACAGGCAACAGCCTGCAGGGGTACCTGACGGGCGGGGTCAAAGGGGGGAAACAGGGCAGCCCTCTCTACCAGGGCTTCAGGCAGGATCTGCCTCACATGCTCCCCAGCAATGCAAGGCAGCGCAGCATCATCAGCCGTGTAGGGCCTGCTGCAAAGCTCCGATAGCAGGTAGCTGCCCATGTCTATGATGGTACAGGAAGTGCGCAACATGGAAGCAAGTGCTGTGGAAGCTGCTGCGTCAGCTGCTGTGGCAGCTGCTGGAGAAGCTTGACTGGTGCTCAAGGGATCCTCCTCCATGTCCTCATGTGGCATAGCTACAGAAAAGCTCCTGTCTTAGAATATAACTTTACGATTGACTTCAACTCTGGATTTTCAGCTGTATGCCTATCACACGCATGCCATTCACTTTGCCGATCACGTTGCATGCAGCCAAAATCATTGATGATTTGGTGATTTGTCAAGCTAGAATCATGCCAGCTAGGTTGTGTTGTGCTCAGCTTCTGACACTTTTTCGGCATTTGGTAGCTGGATGTGGCAAGAGAGAAGCACGGCGACACAATTTGTGTATCAGAAGAAGGACAGCTGGCAGCATGAGCAAAGCAGGAGCATGCGGCACTGGCACGGGTTTCCAATGGACATGGGGGATCTGCATAAAAAAGGAGCAAACAGCCAGGCTTTGAGAAGTACACATGTGAGTCTGTTTATCACCAAAGGTGAACATCTGGATGCAGTACCACATGGCTGTATCATACAGAGCAGGCAGTTGAGCAATTACTATGTTGGGCAGTTACTATACCGCTGATGAGGTCAGTGTTGGGCTGGGGCGTCAGGCTGAAGCGCTGCATTGGAGGCGGTCTGGGGGGATCAGGGTCCAGGCTAAACCTCCTACCCCTAGCCACCCTTTCCATCCTCAGCTTCTCCTCCATTGTGGGGGGCGCCCCCCGGGCCATGGGGGACAGGAGGGGGTTCACTGGCCTGTCTGCTGACTTGGCTGTTGCACTCACAACCTGTGACATGCGCAAGACACTAACTTGGACAAATTGGCCAACACAGTCACATTGCATGACACTCACAAGATGATCATACATATAAAAAGCATGTATGCATTGTGATGGGGGTTATGCATTGCAGTTCGTTAAGTTGACCTGCTGAGTTTCCAAGCCTGTGCATCAGTCTTGGCAGCAAGCTTGCGCTGTGTATGCTATGCATGCTGTGCAAGACTTGACTTTCATGTCCCCGTTTGAAGAGAGACCTCTGGTCTTTGTGTGTATAGCAGAAAGTCAGATGCAATCATAACCCCAACAAAGCTCACGTTTGTGCAAGCACCAATGCCATTGACATGCGAAGTCCTGGTATAGAAGCGCACCGCAAGCCGAGACATAGAGTCTATGCTGCTTCGCCGGCTGGAGGGATTGCTGCCTGGCTCAGAGCCTTGCCGTTCTGTCCCTTTGGTTTGCCCATCTAGATTACGCTTTGACTGCACTTCAAACTTCAGCTCGATTTGCCCACCTAGATCCTTTCTGGGTTGCCCTTCGATGCTGTTCCTGGGTCCTTCAGCGGCTTTCTGGAAGTGGAAAGCTGGCAGTTTGACCTCGTGCAGGCGGCCCCCAATGCGTTGAAAGGTGGTGTCACTCAGCAGTACCTGTCCTCCTGCCGGCAGCTGTAGCAGAGAGTTTGTGAGCTCCACGATTTCACCCCGATACTCCACATGCTTGTGATTGCTGTGCACCTGAACCCAAGCCAAAACCCAGAATCAGCCTTTCAGGTGTGGCCTAGTATTTTGGATGCTGCTTCAAACTGTGTGCTCATACTTGGCAGACACAAGTGTTGGACATTTCAGCCTTGACTTGTGGGTAGACTGCCCACCAGGATGTCATGACATGGACCTGCTGTGACACTCATTGCTGCAGCAGGGCTTGCAGATCACCGGCATTGGACACACACGCACACACAATTGCAATCAGCAACACCACTCACAAGTGCCATTTGCAAGCCCTTGCTATTGTGAGCCTCAGCATGGTGCCTCAGCATGGTGCCTCAGCAAAGCAACAGCTGCACAGACGTAGCGGTGCTTACAATGATCTCAGCAGGGACTCCAGTGTTGATGGCCATGCGCAGTCGAAGGCCCCGGAACATCAGCCTGCCATCCTGACAGTTTTCCACCTTTGCCTGGGGCTGTTGCAGGAGGTCTGAGGGCCAGGGCGCTTCAAGGAGGGCCAACTGGACGTGCAGGCACCAGCCTATGGCATCGATGGGGTCATGGAAAGCCACAATGAACATGTCTGTCTCTGTGAGCACCTGTGCAAGCAGCCACTGTCAGATGCGCAGTATCTCAATGTTGCTGTGCATGCTACAATCGCTTGCTGTGGTGGCTGGCTGTTGCGTCTTCAAGAGACTCCAGTGCTCTTCACTACATCAATCCACTGGTGCATGCACGCAGGGTGTGGCTTCAGCGATGTATTATGCATGCACGAAGTGTGTGGTTTGTCAGTGCTCAGCAACATATGATGCATGCATGCAGTATGTGGCTTGTCATTGCTCAGTGACGTATCATGCATGTATGCAGTGACTGACTTGCCAGCAGCAGGCAGTTCCTTAGGTGGCTAAAAAGAGCAGCACATCCTGGGGCATGCTGCCATTCTAAGAACCGGTTCGGTTTCACATACAAACGCGCTTTCCCTGCGCTGCTTGCAACCATGGCATGTTCAATCAGAGTGTACAGCTGAAGATGCAACACTTTGGTCTGTAGACCTGGGATACGCACCTCATAACCACAGTACTTGGGTAGTACTGAGCGCATGGCATTCTCACTCAGGGTGAGAGCAGAGCCCATGCAGCGTGCATTTGTGGCTTGTGACAGCGCCTCAAGGCCCTCAACACTACTCATGGCAAGCGTCACTCCACTATGGAACAGGTCCATGCCCTTGCCTTGCCGCTCCATCAGAGTTCCCGGAGCATTCCTGAACCACAAACCCCGTGTCTGTCACCAGCTTTGGCATTCGACTATATTGGTTGAGCGTACCTGCCTGAGCATGTGTTGCCATTGCCTGCAGCAAGGTGCCTGGCTTAGACCAGCCTCAGTTGCTGCATTGCAGTGCATATGCATTCCAGACTGGGCTCAAGATGCATGTACGCCTGGCAGCTATCTCAATAAGACTAGTAGAAGAAGCTGTATGGATGGCCCTGCAAAGACAGCAGCCAAGAGGATTTGCTGATGTGAGGCTTGGCCTGTGGCTTTGTTGTCCTTGGCCGGAGCCTGTGGCTTTGAAATTCAGCCGTTTCTGTAGACATGCTGCATTGCACACATCTTATGTACAGGTCGGATGGGGCACAGGATTGTGGAAGTGATGCTTTGCAGGTAACCTGTTGCACTGTGTTGGGCAACGCCTGGTGCACTTGTCATGCCCAATAATCTTGCAAACCTGCGTTTCAGGGCGTTGATGTGCCTGGTCTCCCAAGCTTGCAACAGGCGGGCTCTGTAGGTCAGAACCAGCCACACAAGCAGCAGAGACACAGCGAGAAGACCCAAGAGGGGGCCGATCAGGTCCCAAATCCACTGTGCTGTGGTCACGGCGATGCAATCCATCTGGAAGAAGCCTGCACTTGTAAGCATGCATCACGCCACCGGCTTCACACATGCTTCCATCTTGTTGCACAGCAAACATCAGTTGCAAGACAACAGGACACTCGTAATAGACAGGTATCAGGACCAATGCTGTCAACTTCTGCAACAGTGCATACAGACATCCATCACAATTTGCAGGACTTAAGTTGCAGCTGCATGCACACAGCCCTATGTGCTGGCTTATGCGACCCAAGTGCCAAGTCTGTTACAGCCTCCGTCATCTGTGGACGCAACATACCTGCTGTATCAAAAGTGTAATGGGCAACCAGGGGTAATGCACAAGTGCAGCCCTGGTAGGAGTACAACAGCGGGTCCGACGATACCACATTGTTATAGAAACTTAGGGATAAGTTGGTGACACTGGCTGGTCTGCTGACTAACAGCCCTGGGCAGATCATGCCTTCCTTGTTTGATGAGGCAGACTGCTGCTGCGCGTTCCATTCAAACAGGTTCGAGGTGCATGAGGCATAATAGGTGACGCTCTTGCCATTTGCAGCTGCAGAATGGCACACACACACACAATCACGTGAAGCTCAGTTGAGAAACACATACATGCAGCTTCATGCTGTATGAAGTATGACCTCACAGACAATTGTGTGACTATTGGCAGGAGAAGTGACATAAGGATTGAACACAGCCAATGGCAACCTGACACAAGGCCCGAAATGTAGGAGCTTGCAATGCTGTGGTGCCAACAGACACGACCAAACAGGTATATCGTCGTATACAGATTGAGGTCTTTCAGATGTGGTGCCTGAGATGACTAAGGCTTTGCTACATGCATGGTGCAGAGTGCCTACTTGGTGTAGCACATGGCGTCTGCAACAGGGTGCCACTCAGCTGGAACAACTGCAGATTTGCACGGACACTATCCGTGACATTTTCGACCACCCCAACAAGCTCTGCAGGACAAAATGTTAATGCTGATTTTGGAACAAATAAGACATGCAAAGCATGCCACACTCAACTGCATGGACTGACTTGGACATGACAGAAATACTACAGTCAGCATGTCACGATGATGGGAGTCAACCTCATGCTTGCTAACAAAACTGCTGGACAAGCACTGACAATTCAGCAACTCAGGCAAGAGCTGCATGCTGGCAAACAGATGACAAAACGATGCCGATGGGGATATGGTTTGTTCCAGGAGTCCACCTGGGTTGTTGGAAACAAACAGCAGCGTGAGATCTGGCAGCTGGTTATAGATAGGAGGCAGGGTTCCCACTAGACCACCGCCTGCAGATGAGAATAATACAGCTGACAATCAGGATTAGAGCCACAGTCGTCACTTGGAGAATGCTGGCTGTTCTGCATTTCAACAGTTTGCAATCTGAACATGCATCAAGCCTGATGCTGAAGGACTTGAGCGATGAGCAAGAGTCATGCAATCAATTACTTGCAATACCTGCAGATGATCAACACCATGAGCCATTGCTGGTGTCAGGGGCACAAAGAAAGCCAGGGGCACAAAGAAGGCTGCAGTTCAGCTTTGACATTGCAGAAGGACCTCAAAGAGCCGCCGGATTAAAATGCCTGCCAAACAAGCTGGTGATGGAGCCCCAAACAATGAGAAACATGTTGTGCTTCAGAAAGGCCATACTTGATCTGATGCCCAGTGGGACTGACCTGCAAGGGCTAGGGCGCCAATAGATTGCAAACCCTGAGTGCATGATGGTAGCGAGGCCTCTGATGCTGTTAGACAGCACTCAACACCCCACCATCGACAGTAGCTGAACCCAGGCGTGAACCAAGGTACCTTGAGCAGCATCACCTCCACGAATAAGGAGAAGTCCACGTACACAGTGCCTGCAGGAAAGATGAAGCTAGCAGATGTTTATACTGCTTGAGCAGGAGCCTGGATGAGGGAGCCCTGCCTGAATTGTTTGCATTTTCATATGCAAACTCCTCAATGGTCTCCAAAGGTACTGTTGAGAAGTAAGCTGCAGGATACCAGTTCTGGCCTTGCGTCGCATAGTACAGTTCTTCCAGGGCAGCGCGCTGGGCAGGAATATCGTTCTCAGGCTGGTAAAGGCTGAACAACTTCCACTGGCCACTGACTGAAAACTCGGCTAGAGTATCATTGGTTTGAGAGGACAGCAGGCCGAAAGTCACTTCAGCTTGTGCTTCCTGAGCATACAGCAGACCTGGGCAGCAAACAGAAAAGTGGTGTTGCTACTTGCCAGAGTGGCACCGAGGAGAGAGACAGTAGGCAGCAGCATGGCAGGTGTCACCGCGACAAGGCGCGAAATTATAATGCGCAGTTCCAGCTGGCATACCAAAGAAGGCCAGCCATACGGAGGCTGACTTGCTTGTGAGCTGCAGTCTGTGTTGCATATTCCGGCAACAGCAAGCTGTTGACCGCAGATTTAGCGTTACGTTGTCATACGGAACAACATGTCATAGCCCCGTTCGGGTCTGTGCAAGTGTTGAAGCACTTTAGTCGCACCTGGCCATGGAAACGTATTTGTCTGATGTTGCAGCCTTGAAGCTAAGCAAGCGTACGCGGTGTCTCAAACTTGCCATGTGACCTGAAGCATCAAGCACACACTCTCCTTGCGCAGGTGAGCTTGCATACACCAGACAAAATGTGCCAGAATGCGGAATGACCCCTGGGATGATCCCTGTCTGAGCAATACCAGCCACACGTGTAACACAGGTCTGCAGTTTCAGATTTCGTCCTGATCGATGATCACGTCGCTGATCACCATCATTCACTTGCCTTTCCAACTTGCCAGCACGATGCCTCCTGGGCGCAGCAAAACCTTGCAAAGCTGCTTGACCAGAGTGCGGTCGCCGTGCGTTGGCTGGACTTTGTGACACCGCAAGAAAACATGCTTAGCAAACGTATTATACTGCCTCTCTTGCTGCTGGCATCAGGTGAGCTCATGAGATGCACTGTGCAGCCTGCATAAAACCGCGCATGCACACTGCCGCAACCGTGTTGTTTGGTTTTGCAGGCGCTGCTGCAGCTTCAGTCGGGTTGATTAACTCAGCCACTGGCAATGTCGAAGCTTTTACAGACTTGATGGGTAACCTGCAACTAAACTCGGTTTATCAGCCCGAGAACGACCTTCCTGAGCAGCGAGCTGCTTTGCAAGAACTCTATACAGTTTTGGGAGGTGACTATTGGGGTGCAGCATACAAGCAGCTGTCCTACATAGAGGAAGTTGAAGCTTTTGCCAACGCCTCATCGGCAAGCAGTGAGTCATGACTCTGCAGCATGCTGTAGGTCGCTGAATGCCAAGTCAGTAGCATACTATGTGTGACTTTGCGGGTCACTGTCCATCACTTGCCTTTCCCTGCAGGTGTGACTATTGTCGACTTTCCTCTGTTTGCGGAGATTTTCACTGTCAAAGTGCCCTGGTTCACACCTGGCTTCAGCTATTGTCGATGGTGGGGCGTAACATGCTGCCTGACAGCATCTGAGGCAGTCTTACCTGTTTGCTCCTACTTGCAATCTGTGGGCACGATCGCCTTGACAGGTGAGCCTCAAAGAAAACAGTCCGGCTTTGTTTGCTGTATGCATGTATACTTTGTCAATATCGGAAGACAGACCTTAGTGGAGGCACTTATTGAATGCAACACACATCAAGTCGAGCGCCAGCATGCATGCTGTATTGACATGTCTAGGAAAGCTCGGGTGTGAGCACATGCTCAAAGCTTCCAACTGGTTATGTCTGATGCACAGGTGCCAATCTGTCAGGTACACTTCCGCCGTCCATCTTCACAGGCTTGCCGGATCTGTCTATACTGTTCCTTGCGCACAATCCGGGTGAGAGTGTTCTGTCTGCCACCATGTATGTTGCCTGCAGCCATCGCACTCAACAGTTCGTGCCAATCTAACAGTCTGCATTGTTCTGGGACTGCATTACTTGCCATGTCGCAATGTGTATGTGGACAGACAGTGCATATGGCACAAGATCCTGTTTCCTGTTGTACAAAGACATCAAGAACAGCAATGCCCTCATGTGCAGATGCACCACTTAGACAACGCCAATGCCTATCTTATCATCACTGGCCATGTGCATGTGCAGCAAACAGCCGCCAAGCAAATGCACAACAGTCAACCACATGTCAGATCATGAGGCTGCGTCCTCACCGTTTTAAGCATCGGCTGCATGTTGGATTGGCCATGCATCTGGTCTTGCAAGATGCTGCGTTTGGAAGCTTGGCTGAAGCTGCTGTTGGTATGGCAGGTCTGACAGGGCAAATTGTGGATGTGCCCTATGCCATCACGGCAAACATGCTGATCCTGCAATTGCAGGATACCAGTTTGCAGAACAACTGTGCTGAACGAGGTATATTGCAAGCAGCGTGAGCCTGTTGCTAGGCCCTCTCACTGCACTCAGACCTGTTCAGACCTGTGCCTAGGCTCCAACCATGTGTATAAGTACAGGCATGCCTTGTGGTACTGTGCTGGCACAGAAAGGACATGCTCTCTGCACCCACAGCACATATGTGACATTGCTGCTGTGGTTTTTGCACCCGCTGATAAGACACTCACTCGTCTGTGCAGTTGATGGTGGATCAAGCGTGAAGTACAACAGCAGCTGCTATTCTAATCTGTTTCTGTCTGACGGCAACCAAAGCAGCACAGCTGCAAACATTCCTGGCCTCATCTGCCCAACCTTGTACTTTCAGCGGCCCGGCAATCTGTCTGACCTCACAACAGCATACTTTTACAACTACATTGCAGCAGATCCGCAGCTCTATTCATACCAGGGCTGCATGTGCACACAGCCTCTGGTGGCCTACTACTATTACAGTGATACTTCAGGTTAGTACAACCCAAAGTTCCGTGTTCGCCTTGTCACCTTGTCTTCTTTCTGTTGTAGCTGCCTGGTGTGCAAGTGCTTGTCCCGGACAACTCACCCTTACTAGCAGTTCCTTTGCCTGTCTGACGCCTGAGGGTCCTTCTGGCATTCAGTAAGTTCAGTGCTTCTCAGTTCAGCGTATACATCAACCTCAGTGTTATACATGATCCTTGATGTTGTACATCATTACACATTGGACATATTGTTCCCGGGACCATCAAGAGCAGTCCTTGGAAGCTCCCTGTATTAGATCCTGTTTTGGCAATCAGCCTACCAGCCACAGCATGTGCTGATGTGGTCCAGAGTTCACGGGTTTTGGTGTTGTCTGTTTCTGCTCAGTGGGGCTCTGCTGCAATGAACAGTGAAGCCTGACCCAGTTTGTTGGCTGCCTACCTGTGCAGCATCTCATCATCAGTGTGAGTGCATGACTGTAGTCATGGCCACTTGCACAGTCAGCACAGTGAGACTGGCTGTGTGAGCAGCATGAATAGTTGCAAGTTACACTGTGAGGATGGGAGAGACACACTGGATGCCTAGAGAGTTGAAGCAGCTGTACGCACCTCCCACAAAATACTCCGCGCGTGAATGGCTGCTGGCTCTACAGCATTACAGGGAGGCCATTCACGTACCACCCTTCTTGTGGGATGTTCTGCAGGCCTGTTTCAGATGACATGCGTCTCCAAGTCGCACAACAATGCTCTGGGCAATCGTCTCACCGTTCACGACAGTTGCGCTGGTGCTGCTGGCTCTGCTTGTTTTCTACTTGGTGTACAGGAAACGCCTAGCCAATGAGTGGGAGACGATGCGTATCAATGGACTCAAGCGCAGGTCAGCTGTCTGTGGTTGTCAATCAATCAATTTTCTTGTCTTTGAGACTCATCAGGGCAGTCCATCAGGGAGGTGAGGGACCGCAGGATTTATGTGCCCATGCATAGCACAACGTGACCAACTTGGCAAGCATTTCTGTAGTCCTCTGCACTGCTGCGCACAGATCAATGATCCAAGCTTGGCGAGATTGTTGCTGCGCTCAGGCCCAGTGCTCAGCTGAGAGCGAGTACACTGCTGTCAGTCATGCAGGCAAAGAGATTCCCATATCTGCCTACCGCAGGCTTGATGGCTCTCTTGTACAGAGCGGACATGTGTGTCTGTATCAACATCTGGATGTCAAAGCAATCCTTAAGACAGCTTGCATGTCTGCAAGCTGCATGCAAAGCACACAGTTGAGAAGATCTGAGTCCTGGCCAAGTTTGAGATATCATTGTATGCAAAAGGAAGTCCTCTCCTACAGGCATGCACCTGGCACGCTGGTTATATGCAAGGCACACAGGTCCTTGCAGCTCAAACCTGCCCAACTCTGAGAGACCATTGCATGCACGAGGAATACCTCTCTGCCAGGTCAGATGTTGCGCTGCACACACAGGCATGCCCCTGGCACGTTGATGGAGCGGCAGGGCAAGGGCATGGACCTGTTCCACAGCGGCATGAGCATTGTCATGACTGATGTGGAAGGCAGCACGGGCCTGTGGGAGTGGAACAGCCGCATCATGAACTCTGCACTGGCCTTGCATGACCACACCCTGCGCTCTCTGCTGCCTAAGTACTTTGGCTATGAGGTCAGTGGTTCCAGCCCATTTGCTGTGCCTCTGCCTTTCTTGCCTCCTACAAGCTTGACTTTGGACGAGATCTTGAGCCCCAGTGTGGGAGATGTCACAGACTGTGCGTACGCTGAATAGAAAAGAAAAGTCGGTTTCTGCGTGAGGGACCTGTGTGTGACATTGATGCCCCTTCAATTGCACAGCCATGCTCTCAATCGGTGCTAGTTTGTTCACAGGCTGCCCTTAGTAGATACAATTGGCTACATGCTATGTTTGCATGTCATGCTCATCAAGCCAATAGAAAACTTTCTGGAGATCAACCACTCAAACAGTCCCTTTGTGCACCTGCCTTGATAAACTGACCTGTTGGCACCAGCTGAGCCCCTTTGCCCACTGCAGGTGACAACAGAAGGGGATGCCTTCATCGTTGCCTTTCATGACCCCCTGGATGCGATAGGCTGGGCCCTGCATGTTCAGTTGGCCCTTCTGGAGGCCCCATGGCCCCCTGAGCTACTACAGAATGCTCAAGCCAGACTGGAAACCTGCCCAGAGGGCAAGCTGCTATTCAGGGGCCTGCGTGTCAGGATGGCCATCAACACCGGAATCCCTGCAGAGATCATTGTATGCCTCTGCTGCTGCTTGTGTTCAATGTCATTCAACAAAAACGTGTGTTGCCTTAGGGTCAGGTACATGCTGCCCTGAATGTCTGCCTGTGCAAGGTCCTGATGTGGCCGTCAGCGTACCAACAATAACCTGTGTTCAATGTGCTTCATGGCCCATGTCGTTCCTCAAGGCAGAGGCTCCCAATGCATCCCCCTCCCACCCCCTTCAGCCCCCACGGTGACCCTCCGTCCACCCCCCATGCCTTCAGCCAACTGGCAGCTACACCGCAGGCAGCGACTGCAGCTTGCTGCTAGCAGACACACAATTAGTCTGTATGCTCAGATGCGCACTGACAATCATGTCCATGGCCCCTGTACTTGTTGGACTGCCGGCGACATGCCTGACTTGCTCTTGCAGCTACGCTCTGTTGATGCAGTCATCATGGCCCATCACATCGTTTAAATAAGCCCTGTGTGCACATCACACCAGCCGTGAATCCTGCTGCAGGTGCATAACGTGACTAAGCAGGTGGAATATAGAGGAGAGATGATTGAGCTGACTGAGTCTCTGTCTCACCTCCCGGCAGGAGGGCAGGTGCTGCTGAGTGACACCACCTCTCAGCGTACAGCAGGCCGACTGCATGAGATCCATCTGCCAGCTTTCACGTTCCAGTGTGCCAAAAGCAGCTTGTCAAGGGCCCAGTCCAAGGTCAGCTTTGAGGGGCTGAGACCCGCTCTGAGCAAGGGACTGGTGAGTAGTGTATCTCCTGTTTTAGGACCATGTGTTTTCTACTGTATCAATAAAACTATGGTGGTATCAACATCAAAAAAAAATGGGGGGGAGGAGGGTGGTGTCAGAATGATGACTGCAGATGGCACTCATGCCTCGAGCAGAGTCACCTGCTTGAGGAGCTACCCCGTCCCCCCCCCCCATTTTAGGGATAGCTCCTCAAGCAAGTGACTCTGCTCGAGGCATGAGTGTCATCTGCAGTCGTCATTCTGACACCGTCATGCATTGGCATCAGCAGCCAGCATGGGTTGCAGCTGCTTGCATTGCAATTCAGCTTCATGCAGTATCATGGCAAGTTAAGCACCCCTCTATCATATACCTCTCACATCTTGTCTGCAGGCTGTCAGCCCAAGCATGAAGTCAACAGATGGATTGTTGACTGCTGGGAGCCCTCCCAAGTCGGCAGCCAGCAAGAGGAGTCTGATGCAGGCCAAGCGCTCCCCTTGGTTCTCCTTCAAGCAGACCGGCAGCAGTGCAAGCACAGAGCTGGAGCCTCAGCACAGGCTGTCGACTGAGATACACCTCGACGGTGGGCACCATCCCATAGGTGTCAGGGTTTAGGGAAAAACCCTAAATCTAAACCCTGAATCTAAACCTGAAATGTGAACGTTGCTTTCAGCATCTTGTCTGAGGTGTATTGCACTCTTTTGCATCGCAATTTCCAGTGTCTGCACGAGGTGTCAAACCTATGCCTCAATACCTGTCAACATGCTGTCTCAGTGTTGCATATGTATCTGCATACCCCAACAGCTTTTGTTGCAGATATTAATTTATGGGAGGGGTGTATGAGGGCTATGGGTATGTTACGTAGCAAGCATTGTTTTGGGCATCCTGCATGATCCCCACCCTGGCACATGTTTACAACCTAGACAACTGGCTGCAGACATAAGTTCTCTGCTTCATTTGCTTTCTCTTCCTTCTCCTCCTCCTTCCCTTGTTGCAAATGCTTGCTGTCTGCTTGTCAAGTGTTCTGCTGACTTTCGGTGAACGAGAGGCCTTCTTGGGTTCCCCAAAAATGCCATGCTACTCTTTTGAGTGGAGCGCCTTTTCTCCTTTTCTTGTTTTTCAGCTCCCAGACAAGACCACCCAGATACAGGCCTGCATCTTGGGCTTGCCTGGTCAAACATGCAAAAGCATACTGCATCCTCATCGAAAGTTTCCTGTCTTATAGCAAAACATGTGTCTGCTTTTCAAGCTTAGCAGCATTGCTGTCCTGCTCCTTGTACTGGCAACATTGAGCCATGCCATTACTTTCATTCTGTGTGTTGCCTCCTAGTGTACTGCCAGCAGTGGTTCACCAAGAGCTCTGGATTGACAGCACAGATGGGCACCCAGGGAAGCCATCTTCTGCCTTCTAGTCTGTCCACCTGTGCTTTCCAGCCAGGGTAATTGACGTATGACAACTGGCTCCACAGCCCAGTCTTAAAAGTAACGAACAAAACGAACAGTTTGAGGTAGAGTACTGAATGCAAGGAATGGTTGGAGGTGGAGTGCTGCATGAAATGAATGGTTTGAGGTAGGGTACTGAGTAGAGTAAATAGTAGGAAGTAGAGAACTAAATGAAATGAGTGGTTGGAGGTAAACCACCGAATGAAATGATTGGTCTGCTGTTCTGCCTGCAGTGTGTACAGAGGAGCCTGAGTCACTGCGAAGCCGTTTCTTCCACAGAGCGCATGCCTTAGAGAACGCACCCGAGACGTCCACTGCGCTGGCCTCGCTGCACCACTCAGCTTGTATTGTCATCGACATGGGCAGCTATCTGTTGTCAGAATGCCGCAACAGGGCTTACACGGCTGATGATGCTGCGCTGCCTTGTATTGCTGGGGAGCATGTGGGGCAGATCCTGCCTGAAGCCCTGGTAGAGAGGGCCGCCCTGTTCCCCCCCCTTGACCCTGCCAGTCAGGTGGGAACAGGCTGCTCTTCCTCCTCTATTTCACTGTGCCAGTTAGGCAGGAGTTGCACCTGCCTATTTCTCACTTGAGCCTGCCAGTCATGTAGGAAGGGCACCTTCCTATCCCTCTTTTGAGCCTGCCAGTCACATGGGAGTTACACCTACCTATCCTTCCTTTATGCCTGCCAGTCATGTGGGAATGGCACCTTCCTGTCCCTGTCAGGTGGTTCTGCCATCTCCTTTATGACCTTGTCAGTCATTTGGCAAAGTGCTGGTCGTGTATGGCTTGCACTCAATCTTGCAGCAGCATGTGTATCACTCAGTGCAGTCGATGTCCAATCTGTGTGACCCTATGCTGCATATGTATAGCTTTGATTACAGGTTGCCCCTTCCTTCTTTGATGCGCCCGGGGCTCAGGCAGCAGGTAAGGTGACTCCCAAGCAGACGGCCCCCTACTCAGTGATGATGGGGTCCCCTGCAACCCCGGGAGCTTCCCCTGCCTCCACCCAGCGCTTCTCCCAAGACCTGCCTGACATTGCCTTTGCCTTTGTCTCTGACTCTGGCTACAAGGTTTGTCTCATTTTTTGGCTCTGGGGACACCAATTCCATCTCACTCCAGATTCACTGTTTGCCTCAAGCAGACATTGAAGTGCTTCATTGTACCACGCTCACAAGGACTCAAGCCTCTGTACTCCAGCCCTTTGTTTTGGCAACAGCCAAACATGTGCCTACATGCACCGCAACCTTGCGGCTCAGCGCTAGCCAGCAAAGCTCCGCATCTGTTCTCAGCACACAGTGAACTATGGCTGCGTAGCTAGAACTCAAATGTACGTTGCATTTAGTCATCTGACATACTTCTCTCACATCACTCATGATCAATTGTGGGCTGCAAAACGGAGGGAGGGGAGGGAGGGCAGCGAACAGGACTCAGAGTGGAAAAGGGGGGGGGGGAGTTTGAGCTTGCTGCAAGGCCCAGATAGCGAAAAAGCTTGTTGCAAAGCCAAGCAGCCTTGCGTCTCAACACACATACCTGCAATCTTAATGCTTCTGCACAGGAGATTGCCGGCGTTGACAAACAGCAGGCCCTGATAGCTCTGGGGAGGTTCAAGTCGTGTGTGCGCACCAGCCTGCTTCTGTGTGATGGATATGAGTGCCAAGAGAAGGAGGGCACTTTCCTGGTTGCCTTTGCCAGCCCAGGGGCAGCTGTGGAATGGGCCCTTACCCTGCAGCTTGCCCTTATGAAGTACTGCCAAAAGCCGTGCTATGCTGCGATATGCCATGCTTTGCTATCATATGTCATGCTTTGTTCAAGCTGTGCTGTGCTGGATCCGCCTGCCATGCCTTTGTCACGCTATGCTATGCCACACCACACTGCGCTATCCTGCACGACTCCATGCTGAGTTATTCAGTACTATGCTGTGCTGAGCCATTTGCCACGCAGTGTCACATAAGAACAAATCCTCTACAGTGTACTGTACTGTATTGATTCATGCCGTTATGTGCCATGCTGTCCCACGCTATGCTATGCCATGCTATGCTGTTTCACGCCATGCTGTGCTATGATATGCTACGTTGTGCCATGCTTATGCCATGCTATGCCATGGGAGTGCAGGGTGCCTTGGGGTGAGGCACTGCTGAGTCTGGAGCCTGCAAGGGAGGAGCATGACCCCACCACCGGCCAGGTCCTGGCAAGGGGGTTGTCAGCTAGGGTGGGCATTTTCCATGGTGCCATCACCAGGCTCTGTCCCCAAGCTGTCACAGGTTAGCTCTTGCCAATCCCCACTTGCTACTCGATATGCTTTTTGGGAGCTTCTAGCAGGCTCTCTTGATTGTGTCTACTCTGTTGGTGATTCTGCTGCTGTTACTGCTCCATTGTTAAGCCTGCTTGTGGCAGGCTGAGTTTCTTGGTACTGCATATTTTGGTCATGCACGCATGTTTGGGAATGTTTCACTTACATGGTTGTTTTACACTGCCCATCATGACAAAGTCCTGACCTACATGGCCACGCTGTGCTGAGGACCCAAGCTTGCTTGTGTGCGCACATGCTGTACCTTTTGAAATCCTTGCTGCTGTTGGTTGGCATGTCCCCATATGGACGACCACTGACTCTCAGGGAAGACCATGCACTTCATGAACAAATGACTCAGGTCAGCTGCAACTGGCAGCCTGCATGAAAGTGCGCAGCTCCCTGTATATGTATCTTTGATAGATCCTGAATCTCAGAAACATGTTCCCAAAGATGCACTAGTCTGCAAAGCCTGGTCACATGCCTGGACCTTAGAGACATTAACTACAGTCTGAAGTCATGCAAGGCTGTGTCAGGCGGCGCATTGCGTAGAAACGCAAGTATGTATGCAGGCCGCGCCGAATATCTGGGCTCTCCGGTCAGTAGAGCATCTAAGCTGTGGGCGGGCTGTAGTGCTGGACAGGTCAGAAGGCTGCCAGTGACTAAACCTCATGTGTGCAGCCTCAAGTGCATACGTGACAGGATGAATAATAAGCACCTGGACATGCTGGCATTAGACTTTTGGCTCCTGGCCAGTAACAGTATAGCACAAGCTGCTTATGGCCAAGCTTTCCTTCACAGCTTGTGAGCAGCAAAACATGCAACAGGATCCTGGGGTGCAATGCCATGCACAGATCTTTGTACGTACTCACAGTGTGCTCACCACACCTCAACCTGAATGCTGTTGTTGTTGCTACATAGCAGCTTGACAACCTCTTGTCATTGCCTGCTTTGCCGTGTCTGCCCGTATGCAGACAGAAACATGTGATGCCAAAAGGCAGACTCTGGGGTGTTTGCAGATATTGGTGGAGCAGTCATTGGTAGATGCACTAGAGCTAGAGTGGACAGGGGCAAGTGGCCTGGGGCCGTTGCCAGCGGCCCCACTGAGTCGCATTGCCCTCAGGAACCATGCTCTGCTGGTGCATCGCCAGGAAGTTGACAGGGCAGCTTCACAGTCCTTCTGCTCCAGGACCTCCTTGTCAGGTTGGTTAGTCGATTACTGTGCTGCAGTATGTGCATGTCCAGTTGGGCTTTTATGATAGGTTTGACATCAGTTGCAACACAAAAGAGCATGTATATGGATTGTTCGTCAGCTTAAATTGTGGTGTGTTCACATTGATGCAAAACCCAAAGCGCTTTGCAGGCATTGTGGGAAGGCAGCTGACACTCAGCAAGAGGTCTTCAACTCTGGCAATGCATTCGCAAAGCCTCCCACGCGGGCTGTCAATCGATCCAGGCTCTGTACCCAGGCAATTTGAAGATGTAGCATCACCCGTTGGCAGTGATGTTGCATTGATGCGAAGAAGAAGCATGTCCATGGGTCAGACCCCTAGGTCTAGGGTGGGTCTGCTCAGGCTGATGTCCAGGGGTCAAGACGTATCCAAGGATGTCAAGTATGCTGCGCTGCCTATGCTGTGCTGTTTATGCTGTGCTGTTTGGGCTATGCTGAGCATGCTGTGCAGACCCATCTATGATCTGTCGTGCTGTGCCGGTTCATGCTATGTTTTTAAAAGCTGTGCTGGTTCATGCTACGCTTTCCATGTGATACTGGCCATACTGTGGCATGCATGCTGTGCTGACCCACGCCATGTTCATCATGCTTTGATGCCTTATGCTGTGCTGCCTTATGCCATGCCAGCTATGCTGTGCTGTGCTGTTATGCTGAGTCTGCCATGTTGTCATCTGACAGAGCTACAATGTTAATTGCTCAGGGATGTTGACGAGTGGTGGAGCAAGAGTGGCTCCAACAGCCTATGCACAACCCCTGACTCAGCTACAGGCGTGAAGGTGCACGACAACGCAGCTTTTAGAAGAACCGGAAGCGGCGAAGAAGTGCTGCAGAGTCAGGACTCCAAAGCAGGTATCATAGAAGCAATGGCAAGAGCATCTGCAGAAGGTGAGAAGGTCAACAAGCCCCAGGAGACAGCCCCAGTGGCCTCACAGACGGTCCCCACAGACATCCCAACTACTCTTGTTGCGGTCGAAGTCTATCACATGGGACAGTACACCTACAAGGGTATGTCGGAAAAGGTTCAGCTATGCCAGGTCTTTCCAGCAAGCTTGTCGGAGCGCAGGCAAGCGTACAGCGATACAGCTTTCCATGGCAAAGCTGCGTGTTTGAAAAGGGACGACAGCTTGGCTCTGTCTGTCCAAGTGAAGCTGCCAGAAGTGCTGCAGCTGCCACTATCCGCAGAACCTCCCTTGTGTATCAATATGGTTCTGCAGTCATCACAGAGCTCGAGTATCAGCAGGCAGCGTGTGCACAGTCACTTGAGGTCTTGAGCTGTGATCCATTCACATACAACTATAACAGCACAATGATTGTACAAATGTCACCCACAGGCCTGGAACAGGATCAGCGTGGCATAGCATTTTTGTCTTTAATGTCATGTTCCACTACTGTCAGACCTAGCGGCTCTGTCCCTAGAACAGGGTAGAGTTGTGTTCACAGTCATGATGTTGGTGATTGGCAATATTGACCATGCCAAACCAAGACATATATGCAAGTGCATATTATTGAGAGTGCTTGCTTGCTCAAGCATATACATTTCGTTCTGGTGGTACATATTAAGTGGCCAGCCTGCATATCTGTATGAACTGTAGAACTGCAAATTGAACTGTTATAGGAACGTTGCTCAAGCTGTCCTGTGCTGGCCGTTTTCGATTGTCGAACAGATTGATATGCATTGTAGTGCTTGACCTGTGAGCGTCAAACTGAATGACTAGATTACGCTACCATAGCTATGGCATCGCATTTGTCTGCAGCTACTTATTATACACAAGAAAGTGCAGAGTTGCTGATAAAAACGCCGTAAAGTGCTTGACTGGGTCAGTGCGACTGATGCTGGTAAGGAATCATCATGTGCACTGCACGTAGCGTCGTTGACACAAGAAAGAATTTCAGACTCGACATGTACACTGACCACTTACACGCAACAAACACAAACTAGACAGCATCTGTCAAGTTGCCACTGCCAGGGCTACGATCCAACAATGGGGAATGCTCAGTGTCAGTATCATCCCTGCCCCTCCTCCCACTTCTTCGCTCTACAGGCTGTGGTCGACTGTTTTGCCATTCCCCATCCAGGGTGTAATTCATTTCGATCCCATCATGTGCTTCCCGCTCATCGATTGGCTCCATATGACTCATCTGGGATGAGCCGACTGTGGGATCATATGCACCATAGGGTATGAAAGGGAGGGAATCGGGTCTAGTCAGGCTATCAGAGTTGGTCGTCAGGCCCAAGTTGGCTTTCCGGCCCAAAGCAAGCTTAGCATTTGCCTCTGCCACGTCTTTCCTTGTGACCACGCCAATGACCTGTAAGGCAGAGACCTTGAGACAAACCCTAAAGCAAACCCTTAACCCTGCAGCCTCTCATGGCTGTTCTAGGGGTCTGCTGTAGCCAGTGACCATGCAAAGCACAAGTCGGTGCAACGAAACAGTGACTGGCAGGCAATATCACTGTGCTGCAGGAAGGCAAACAGGCATCAACCTCAACACAGACCAGAAATGCTGCAACATATCAAATCTTTCATCAGAGGTTTACATTGAGAGATTCATGGACTGCAGGCAACTCTGCTGCTTCTGCAGCTAGATGCAAGCAAGTGCAGACACCGCAGAAACTGTAGTGTAAAGGGCCAAGAAGTGTTGCTAGTGGGGAGCGAGCACAAGGCCGACAGAACAGGAACAAGGACTGCCCAGACGAGGCTTTGGGGCAGTCATGAAACATTGAAACATTGACTCCAGGCAGAGCTGTTGCTTCTAAACTTGACTACAAGCAAGAGCGAATGCACACAAGGGCTCATCCAGACAAGGGCTTGACCAGACAAGGCTTTGGGGCAGTCATGCCTTTGGTTGTGGAGGGCCGACAAAGAGGTGGCGCAGCCCCATGGTCCTGAAGAGGCGATACGTCCTGGAGAGGTTGGCATCGGCTTGCACCACAAAGGGGTTGCGCTGCATGAAGGGGCGCAGGTCCACCATGGACTCCAGCTCTTCTTCGGTCAGGCTGCGTACAATGCGCTCGTAGTCCTCCTTGGGACGCACTTTCAGCGGCCGCTGCTCTAACCGCTCCAGCAGAGTCAATCGCTCCTGCAGCAGAAGATTGGTGTTGCAGAGTGCTTGTGATGCTGCTAACCCTAGAGTATAACTATAAACCCTAACATATAGTCAACTGCTCCTGCAGCAGATGACTGTATGGTGTCACAAAGCGTTTGTCATGCTGCTTACCAAAGTACAACCCTAAACCATAAACCCTAAAAAAATATGCCGCAGACGCTCAGGTGACTTTAGTCGCTCCTGCAGCAGATAAGTGATGTTGCTTCTGCAACAGACAAGCAGAGCTACAAAGTGTTTCTTATGCTGCTCCAATCACTCAATCAGTCCAGCAACTTCAGTTGCTCCTGCAGCAGATGGAAGGTGGCACAGAGTGTGTATGATGCCAGGCCAAAAGCTCCAGCAAAATCACTTGCTCCTGCAGCAGACGAATGTTGTCACAGAGTGTTTGGCAATGCACAAAAAGAGGGTCCACACAGATCTTACCAGTAGCTACATGCAGAGTTGGCATTGTCCCAAGCAGTACTCAGACACCCTAGTGACACTGCCCCTAGGGTATCCAGGACTTGCTGGGGCAGAACCTCTAGGGTTTCTAGGACTTGCCACTGCAACAATGACACACGCAGAAGCACAGACATGACAACAAGCACCTGTTGAGTGGTTGGTATATGACTCTTGGCAGGCGGAATGTCTCCATTTGCATCTGCTGTGAAGAGCCCTATCCTGTGCTGGAGCAGCTTGACTATGGTAGATCGCAGAATCAAGCCTGTCAATACAAACAGACAGCTTTGACAGCAAGTGTGCGACCAGCTTGTTATGCATACAGGTGCAACCCTCGCTGGTGCATGATGTTGTGCCTGCCAAGACAGAGGCATTGTTGGGGAAAAAGCTCAGCAGGCAGTAAACTTAGGGTTTCTTGTGTTGACGTTGGGGGCTGTGCAACAACAGGGCATGTCAGTGTGTTGCGACATGGCGCGTGCCAGAGTGCTGCGATCCAGATTTATGCAGCCCCTGCAACAGGACAGCTTTGAAGTCAAGCAGGTGTAAGAACTGCTACTGCATGAGCAAGTCAAGCTGAGCTGGGTTGCATCCAGTTAAGTCAAGTCAAACTAGGTTGAATCAAACAAGATGCATGCAACAGGCTGCTGTGGAGTAGAAGGATGTAGACTAAAATGCTGACTTTTGAAGGGAATAGATTGTGGAGCTAGGCAATGCAGTAGCAAGGCAGATTGCCTACCGTGAAGGTCAAAAGGCTCTGCAGACTCAAAGGCTTTGTCAGTGTCTGGGGTGACAGGGAAGGCCTGATGGGTGCAGCCCCTCAAGGTATCAACCACCTGAGCCACCTAGAGTAGACCCATATTGATCAGACTAGGGTTTGAGACTAGGGTTTAGGGTTTGCGACTAGGGCTTGGGATTTTTGGCTCAGACTCAGCAGAAAACCAGGAGAAGCTACCGCGTCTTGACACCAAACTGGTCATTGGTAGAGTGATACATTGAGAAGACGATTTGAACAGCAGATGCTGCAGACCAAGGCCGATTAGTGTTGTGCTGCAGAAAAGAGGCTTTGCACAGGGACTGCCAGTAGGTACATGTAGTCGGCGTTTGCTTGATGCACAAAACCTGGGGCAAGCAAGAGAGTCAGTGGCCGTGCATGAAAGCTGGGCGATAAATCTGAACGCTTGCCGAGCATGAAGGCGAGCCTTGTCAGCTGCATGACAACATGACACAGAATATAAATGCGAGGTGAGACACACATCAAGCCAAATTATTGGATAGTGATGAGACCACAACGAAAAAAACGACGACGACAACAACAACAACAACGACGCTGTACAGCACAGCACAGCATGGCACAACATGGCACAGCATGGCACAGCGCACTAAAGCCCAATCAGCCTGATCACCCACAGCAGCAGCAGTGCAAAAATGCACCCACTCTGATGATACAACAAAAGACAGGGCCGTTTCACGTACATATTGCCACACTTTGGAGAAGAAAAAGGTGTTGCACAGTGGAATTTGAGAGTGCAAACATATGCAGAAATGCAGCACATGAGGGCAGCAGACCTTGACGACAGGTGGCAAGGCGACAACAGCCATGGTCATGAGCTCAGACACCGTCAGCTTGTCTGCGATCATTTTCTGGTGGGATGACAGGGAGGGCTCTTCCAGCACAGGAGCCCCTCGCATCTTGATGTGGGTGTCATCAATTCCAGCCCCAAAGTAGTCAGCAACCACCTGCACGCAG
>JAABUP010001982.1_pt1 | contig 41416 bp, 42 predicted proteins | sample 5559201 | NCBI WGS metagenome assembly JAABUP01 (sample SAMN10711887, study PRJNA513373) | rock metagenome | isolation source: Antarctica rocks | place: Antarctica
TACACAGTCTGATGTTGTTTCTTTCTATTCTGTTCTTTTTGTGTCTTTTATCTTTATACAGTCTGTTTTAAAGACTATCTCTTAGCTTGTTGATCTGCACAATATCATTGCTGAGTTTGAGCTTGTGCAAAGATACAGAATGAAGCTGAAACTGTATAATTAACTTGAAAAACTGATGAATTGACCTCATTGCCTCTGTCAGGCACGCATGCTGTGGGCGCATAGCCGGTGAGGCTATGGCGCGCCGCCGGTATGGCATATATAGCAGCTTAGGGTGCTGGATCGCATTAAGCGACCAGCATAGCAGTCTTTTGGCTCAGTTGACTAGTGTGTGACCCTAAGTGCATGCTCTCACAGCCTCACTGCTCAGATCAATTTGAAAAAGGTCTTTTGTCTGTGTGAAATTGAGGCACTGAGTACTTAACTGAAGTCTGTTTTTAAACTTAATAACTGTATGTAAGTTAGTAAAGACTGTGTAACTATGACTGTATATACAGTGATTGAGTTTTCATTCATTCAGCAAACTGTTAACACTTTGTGAATTTTCTTTGTCAACATCATTGATGACATTTAGTCTGTTCTTTAGATTGTGCATTGACTGAATCAAAATCAAGAATATGAATAGACATTGTTTCTAATTGTTGAAGGATATAAATCATACATGAAATTATTGTTCAGAAATTCACACTATATCAAAAAAGGAAGTCAAACTCCTAATTGCCTAACTAGGTAGTAGTCTTATTTCCGTACTATATAGAAAACCTAGCCCAGTCAGGTGTACGTACATTATATAGTATGGATGTTCTAAATACACCACACAAGATGATGTTGGCTTCATGTTACTATTCACATAGCCGATATCTCTTCAGTCGCTGTCAGTTGGTGTTTTTGACTTTTCACTTCAGACATTATTGACACTCAGGTATAATTGACTAGTCATTGACTCTGAAATGTAGTCCTTGAAAACAGTGATGACCCTCTGGTCCGTTGAACGATCTCACAGCAGGGTCACAATGATCAGGTACTTCAGGATGTGTGGAATCCTCATACGGATTGAAGCACTCATGCATGTGTTGCGACGCGATGCGACTAACATCATACACTATGTCACTGGATGCAACACTGGTGGTTATTATACTGTTCGCTCCATGCGAATACGTATCTTAGTGAACCCTAAACCTGCAAAGCCTTAGAGGAATATCTTCACTCAGTGTGTCCTCATCTACGGCGGATATTTGCACCGAGGAGGACTGTACATATGTGCAAAGCGTGTGCAAAGCGGTGTCCCAACTTAGAGACCATGCTCTGATGATAATCCAACCGTTGAAAAGGACGTAGCGGCAACAATGCACGCGGTATCCAGGGTAATGGAGACAAAAAAAAAGGAGGGTTGAAAGCCAAAGTTCGCGGCTCTTCTTTGCCGTCCTACTCGCGGTCCTTGTAGAACTTCCTCATGATCAAATGCAAGAAAAGGTTGACATTGACCCTCAGCTCCCTCTCAAAGAAATCCATATACTGTGTGTTATTGTATTGCGCCTGCAGGAGGTCATCCAGCGGAATCTCCGCACTCGCTCCCGGCATCGAAATGGCACCGTTGCTTCCCTCGATAGTGAAGACGCCGACTTCGTTACTCGAGATTGTGAGATCGATCTTGTCCCACTGTCGCTCGCTGTAGCCTTTCCAGCTGACAAGGATACCTCTGTTGGCGAGGTCTTGGGCGGAATACTTAAAGGAGCCGAACTTGGGGACGCGCCCGGAGCGCTGCAGTTCGCGTTCATGATCCCATTGTTTGGTGAATGGCATCAGGAAGCGCTTTTTACCCTTTTTGTTCTGCAATGTCACCATGGCCTGTTCGATATAGTCGTTGTAAGTCTTCAGCTGCTGTTCGAGGTACACGGCTTGGTCGTTTAGTCTTCCCAAGGTCAATTTCACACCTTCAAGTTCTCGCTGCCGCTGAATCCGTCGTCGGTGCTTCGTTCGTATGTCGACCGCAATAGTGTTCAGTAGATCTTGGTAGTAGTCGTGTCTAGTAAGTCTGCCGTATTGTTCCAACCGCAGAATGTTCTCAAGGGCTGTCCGCTTCAACTCTGAGTAGGGCAGCGATGCGATGTCCCCGAGAGTGTTGGCTTCCGAGTAGGCTCCTCGTTTTCGACTGCCGGCAGATAGCTCATCCCGGACAAGGCTATCCCATCGGTCCTCGTCTTCCATCGTGATAGGCTTGATCATGATCTCCATAAGGTTCGCGCCAGACTGAACTCGAATGATGTACAGGATACATCGCTTAGTCTCCATGAAAAGAGCTTTCACCTCTGCATCAGGATCTGTTCAGACTGATTAGCTTCTACCTGACCAGACAATGACTGCAGTAATCTTACCTTCTACATCATGCAGCTTTGGGTTCAAGGTCAGGTTTATCTCCGAGGTGCTGACGGCCATCAATTCGCTCTCGTTACTTTTTGCACTTCCGAGTTCACGGATGACTTCTCGAAGTACGTCATCCTGACTAGGGCAGATGCAGGAGATTTCGGTCGCCACAAGCTGGTGAATGGAGAAGATGTCGGCCATCTTGATAAACAGAGTTGGCTTCGTTCGGGCATAGAGATCGTTGAACTCGTCAATGTCAAATTGCGCTTCGGCATCGGGGACAGAGATCACTATAGGGCCGCAACACATTAGAAGTCTGACATTTCAAAGAACAAGTTATTATGAGTGGCTTACGATTCCTCCAGATCTCCCCAAGCCGTTGGATAGATTCGCCAACGTAGCTGTTCAGGGGCTGCAGATAGACGTTCTCGCCACCAAAGAGTCTACCTGAAGCGACCTGGCCTAGAACCTTTGCCACTTCACCAAGATTCCTTTTATGGACTTGCGAGAGCCCTCTGTCTACAACACCATACTTCTCGGGTTCCGTCAAAGCAGGTTGAAGGTAACTTTTCCATACCCAGTGTCCGACTATCTGTAGCATGTGGTCTTCCTCATGCTGAAACGTGGAAGATAGACACTGGAACATTTGTTGAGCGACATATCGGACCCCATAGGGCATCTTGTGAAGTGTCTCTTCCAGAGCTGCAAAAAGTTGGTCGGCAATATCCCGAAGATCCTGAAGGTGGTGAATGAAGGTTTCTCTGGTTTCCGGATCTCTAATAGCTTCTTCTCGCGCTATGTCAGGTCTTCGGTGACTTCGCTGTCCTGTCCGTAGTTGCTCATTCTCAATGGCCGATAGGTAGATTTGCATAGGATCGCTCTCAAGGTCCAGCTCTGGGCTCTCAATAATATTTTCCTTCACTACTGGTCCAAGAACATCACGCATGTACTTGCGATCTCTCGGTGACTTGACATAGGCTCCGAATAGCTTACTCCAGAAAAAATTACTCCTTAGGTATTCCTGTATTGAGGCACAGCAGTCAACCTCCTCTTTGATGGATCTGGCTATCAGCTTGAGGAGATAGTACTCCTCTCTCCTCTTCTGAGCGTATCCAAATAGTCCCATCATCAGGTGCTTGAGGCGCTCCCCTTCTTTCTCCGCGGTCGCTTGCTCACGTAGTCTTCTGAAGAGCCGAGCAAGGTAGTGCGGCTGGGTTTGAAGGATGAAGAAAAACTCTTGGTAATGTTCAAGCTTCCTGCGGGAGTTCTTATTGAGCGCCTTGAGGTCGAAGGGGTCCTTTGAGGATAACTCAGTGTTCGTAAGGAGATTACCGACATGCCCTCCAAAGTGCTTCTGGTGCTTGACGACCTCGTCGAGGGTGATTTTGTTCTTGACCAAGAGAGCGATCTTGATGTCGAGCTGCGTAATGTACTGATCGGCCATTTCATTCTGCCGGACATGCTGTATGACAGTTTTCCGCGAACGCTCAAGCTCAATCTCTTCGTCGAAGTCAAAATCGCTATCATTTAGTAGGTGGACAAAGCCTTTAATGGTTCCGACCGGGGGGTTCTTCCCACTGGTCAGGCTCTTGTAAGCTTCGCCTTGAATTCTTCCTCGTACAAAGCTCTGCAGTTTTACAACTTTCTCCATGTTCTCCTGGTAGAATCGCTTCTTCTCTGCAAACCGTTCTCGAAGCAGCTTTCCGCGAGCAGCAGCTTGAAGCTCTGTGATGAGTTGCTCTTCGTCCTCGAGCTGAGCGAGAAGCACACCAATCTCAGCCCGAAGAAGCATTGCGCGGGCGAACCCTTGCAGTTGGTAAACTTCGACCGTATGCGACGAGAGTTCCGCGCATAGGTCTCCAACTTTTTGCCTCGTCAAGTAGGCCCTGGAATGACCTTGTAATCTCGTGATGCTCCATGACTGACCTTGGACAGTGCTCAAGTCGTGGAAATACTTTCTCCGTGAGAGGAAACCTCGGGTAGATGATTGCAGGCGCAGAGCTCCAAATTCAGCAGCAGCAAGCGCACCCTTGGTTGCAAGTACCTCTTTCCGTAGCGCCATACCTCGAGTAAGAGCTTGCAAACGGGTTGTCCCCTCTTCTTGCGCCCCTAGCCGACTTCGGAGTTCCCTGAGATGTTCCCTAAGCATTTTGCCGCGAGAGCCAGCTTGAAGAGCTTGCCAAAGTACATTCATGCTTTGTAAGGCCTGTCGGTCCCGTGCGAGTTGAGCCCTAGCAGATGTGCCCCTAGCTGCTGCCTGCAGACCTGCAATTACAAGTTGCTCCCGCCGTAAAGATCCTTTCTCTTGCTCAAACCTTTGCCTTCGCAGCATGCCCCGTATTGCAGCTTGTAATCCTCCAGCACCGGCCTCAGCATGTCTAGTCTCTTCAACCTGCTCATCGACTCTTTTCCGTTGTAAGGCGCCCCGGATCGCGGTTTGCAGATATCGAACTCCAGATTCCTCCTGTCGCGCTCGTTTTTTGAGTAGCTTCATTGCTTCTCGTTCCTTCCTTGCTCGTACCAGACTCTGCAACATCACAACCTCCGTCTCCCTACCTTTCCACCACTGCGCTTTGCTTTGCTCCCTCTTCCTCAGAAGAAAACCCCTCACTGCGCTCTGCAGATCGACTGCGAATCGCTTCATATGTAATCGGTATTCTGCAATCTGCCTTGCCCAATCGCCACGTATTCGCGATTGCAAATCTAAAAATATCTCCTCTGCAGACCACAACGCCTGCATCTTCTGGCCAAGTTGTATTCTGACCAAGGCGCCCCTGACTTGAGCTTGCAGGTCCAGGACTATAGCTTCATTGTCTGATAGCTCTCTCTCAATCCTCTCCTCCTCTGTTTCCACCGGCTCGGGCTTCGGTTCTGGCTCTGGCTCGGCTCCAAAATTTGCGCCCATACCGGAGAAGCTGGGCATGCTGATACCGGCCTTGTCCAAGCCTTTTTGCATCTCTTCCAATTCATGATGCTCAAACTCCAGCTGACCAACTAGATTTCCTATCCTGAAATCAACGATGCCTTTGCGGTATAGTAACCACGATAGGGCATGTATACAATAGATGACTTTGGGAGTGTTCTTCTTTTCGTAGAGATCTATTAGCTCAAATCGGAACAGCTCCGGAAGCTCAACATCTGCAAGAAAGCGAAAGAAGAGGGCTATATTATCGGAGTGGCGGAATTGCAGTTTGGCATGGCGAAAGATGCGAATGGGACGGTCAGGGTATAGCGCCTGGACAACTTCGGCCAGCGTGACTCCATCCCGTAGTGCTTCTTCGAGTTGCACAATTGGAGGTATTGGCTTATGGATGATGTTCTCTATCCACTCCTTTGCTTCACCGATATGACATAGGTACTCATAAGCTTGCAAAAACTGCCGCTGCTTGTCCATCCAGTTGCGCTCAGCCCAAGCGTATCCGGTCCCGTCACTCAAAGCTACAGTGCTTCTGTTTCCCCTGGTAGAAGCCGTACGCTTCAGTTGTCGACGACCTTGCATACCGACCACCGACGGCGCTGGCGACGTAATCGAGAACTCTTCGCTTGCGCCGCTCTGCGCAAATCTGGACAGTGTACGAAGATGGCTTGTCGAAGAATTTTTCAGAGTATGGAGATCAGGCGACATCATTGCGGTTGGAGTATGAGGATTGTAATGAGTATGATGCGCATGAAGTCGATGAGAAGCCGTAGGAACTGGTATTACCGAGTCCGACCGACTCAAGGCCATGGAGTAAGGTCGGTCTTGCTGTGAGACTACAGATGTGGGAGAGTATATGGGCCGATCAACTTGATCGGTAGGGCTTATATTAACACTCTGTCCGCAAGCCTGAGGAGAATAGCCTGCTTTTCTCGTGGCCGGAGGTAAGGCGCCTGGCGGTTGAGGAAGGGGTCGTAACGACTGGCGCATGCTCTTGTAGGTCCCAGCCTGACCTGTCTCACTGGTGTTTAATAACACTTCCGGAACTGTCGAAGGCGCCATTCCAGATGCCTCGCTGATACCGCGCTTGTGGCCTGCGCCGGTAAATTGGTAGCCGCTTGATGCGGCGGAGGAGACGGTGCTTGTGCGACTCGGGGGGAAGGGATTAGAGTAGCTAGAGTACGCCGAAGAGTTTGTCGATGCATTTGACGCGTTACGCAGTCGACTTGATTTTGGTGTTGAGTGGTCAGACATCGGCGATTGACGAAGAGGATGATGATACGACATGACTCAATGTTGGCGACAGACGTGGTGGAAAACTCGCCGCTGGTACCGGTGTCTTATGCAGCTATACTTCGAAGATTGATTCGACATTTGGAGCCGGACAATGGTGTCGAGGTCGCCGAAGTGGCCGCAGCGGTTGCGGCTTTCTGACGGACAAGATGGAGGGTTGGTTTGCTCACGCGACTTGTACCCACAACTTTCCGCGCATATTTCACCACGACACAGTCCGTCAAGAATAGTGGTCCTCGAGATTGTCAGCGTTTGCAAGAAGTGTTGATCTAATATCAGCCTCTGTTCTTGGATAGTGGGGTCGCGCGGAGTGAATGATGCAGAAGTCGAAAGCCTTGGCAAACAAACATGGTTGCTGAGCTAAATAATTAGAGTTCCAGCCCATCACATCGCCAGAATCTTTCCTTCACCTCCTCGTGCCTTCAATCACGAAGCATTCCGATTTCCTCAAGATTTATGTTACAAGACACCGGAGATCCGCTTGTCTGGCCATACTCGCAGTGTATAAGTTTCGCGATGACTCTCCTAAAGCCTTCTCTGACGACCTTGACAGCCCTGGGAGACATCTGAACCGCTATACATCTCTCAATTACAATTCGAGACCATATCCATCATCAGACGATACACGTGTACAATCCAACTCACAAACGGGGAAACCGAAGCCTTGTGATGGACTTGAGTCTGGAAGAGTACCTTCTTTGAAAAGAGGCGGTCTGAGGGCCAGCTACAACGGATCGAAAGTTCTGCGGAAGTCTTGTAGGATGAACTATCAACTGCCCTATCGATCCGTAATTGCAACAGCTGCGGGATCTCAGGCACAGGCGGCAAAGACCCTGATCATACCGTTGGAAATGCCGCTTGTTCTATGGTGACGACTCCTCTTAGTCGACGACGGGTGCCACTTCTTGGTCTATTGATGGCGATTGTTCAGTAGCATATGCCAAGATCAAGCTCTGAATCTGGGTACATCCTGCTATTCATGACATGGGCGCTACTTCTAGAGATTGCTGAGAGTAATGTAGTGTATAAGACTGTAGCAACTAAACCGACGAATATTAGACGTAAGAAGAATCTCTCTAGAAGTTTGTCCTACAGCCCATTTAGGCGTGCACTTCAGCGGTTCAAAAGAGGAATAGCGTGTTGTCGCGTCCACGCACAAATTCATCACCACTGGACCTTTTTACTCTTCTTTTCTTTCTTGGGAGAAGGTAACTTCGACCCGTCAACATTAAGTCCACCAGACTGTTGACTATCTTTCATTTCTTCTCTAGTCTCTAGAAGTACTTTTCCTTGATTACGATGCCTCTTACCAACGGCGACGCGACCAACAACCCGTCGCAGCTTCTCCCTGGTCAAGAGGTTCTGGACCACAGCAGAGCAATGGATGTACTCAAAGCAGAATACTCAAGAGATGGGTTGGATGCGAAGACTCTTCTTGACTCCACGGTCAACGGCGGACTGACGTATAATGATTTCTTGATCCTGCCAGGCTATATCGGTACTTATTGATCTCACTTCAGCAAGCCCTGAAAAAAATACTGACGTGGAGCTTCAGGATTTTCGGCCTCAGACGTTGCTCTTGACACACCGGTCACCAAACGCATTTCCCTTAAAACACCTCTCGTCTCCTCGCCAATGGACACAGTTACGGAGCACTCTATGGCAATTCATATGGCTTTATTAGGTGGTCTCGGGGTCGTACATCATAACTGCTCGGCAGAAGATCAAGCGGAGATGGTACGCAAGGTCAAACGCTTCGAAAATGGGTTCATCTTGGATCCTGTTGTCCTCTCACCCAAAACCACTGTGGGCGAGGCAAAACAATTAAAGGAGAAATGGGGTTTCGGCGGGTTTCCGGTCACAGGTTCGTGTGTATTTCCTTGTCCCAAGCGAACCGCAATATCATCGCTGTAGGAGACTGCTTTCTATGATGATCAATTCAATTGCACTTATTAACTTTCGTTCATCCGCAACGATAATATCGTCATGGGGAGTCGTATTCAGATGAGGTCTGAGAAAGCGCGCAAAGAACTCCCGGCTTCATCGCATTAATAGCATTTGGATCAATAGCTGATACTTCACGCCGTAGAGGACGGCACCTTACGATCGAAGCTTATTGGCATGATCACCACTCGTGACATCCAGTTCCACGCTTCACTTGACGAACCAGTCACAGCCGTCATGTCGACAGATCTCGTCACAGCTCCTTCCGGCACTACCCTTGCCGAAGCCAACTCAGTCCTCAGCAAGTCGAAGAAGGGTAAACTCCCTATAGTGGACGAGAAAGGCAACCTCATCTCCCTTCTTTCGCGCTCTGATCTGATGAAGAACCTGCACTATCCTCTTGCATCCAAATTACCGCACTCAAAACAGCTGATCTGCGCTGCTGCGATCGGCACACGTCCGGACGACAAAATTAGGTTGCAAAAGCTCGTAGATGCTGGCCTGGACATTGTGGTGCTCGACAGCAGTCAGGGCAACAGCATCTTCCAAGTTGAAATGATTAAGTACATCAAGGGAAAATACCCAGAGCTTGATGTTATTGGGGGGAACGTCGTGACTCGAGACCAGGCTGCCTCGCTCATTGCAGCTGGTGCAGATGGGTTGAGAATTGGCATGGGCAGCGGAAGTGCCTGCATAACTCAAGAAGTAATGGCTGTGGGCCGACCACAGGCAGCATCGGTCTTCAATGTCACATCATTCGCTGCGCGATTTGGCGTACCATGTATTGCCGATGGAGGTATCCAGAACGTTGGCCATATCGTAAAAGGTTTGGCTTTGGGGGCATCGACTGTCATGATGGGAGGTCTGCTTGCTGGGACTACTGAATCCCCGGGGAATTACTTTGTCAGCAGAGAAGGTCAACTTGTTAAAGCATACCGTGGAATGGGTAGTATTGATGCCATGGAGGACAAAAAGGCTGGTGTTGGGGGCAAGAACTCCAAGCAGAGCAACGCCGGCACCGCAAGATACTTTTCCGAAGGTGACAGATTGCTGGTTGCACAGGGGGTCTCTGGCTCTGTCCTGGATAGAGGGTCCGTCACAAAGTTCGTGCCATACCTGCTTGCTGGTCTCCAACACTCACTTCAGGACATCGGCACGAAGAGCCTGCCAAACCTGAGACAGGGCGTCTTAGACGGCATAGTACGTTTCGAACTGCGGACGGTCAGTGCACAGGCGGAGGGCAATGTTCATGGTCTTGACAGCTTCGATAAGAAGCTTTACTCTTGAGTATTGGCGAGGTCCTAGCAGTTGCTCTCAAGCGGGCTCATTTGATGGCGTACATTGCTGGCCACGGAATCATATCCCACCTAATGTTGTGGTTTAATTAGAGAACACGTTAAATGAATCTAAGAGTTTGAAGGTTTGAAGGTTTTGACCTCTACAGTAGTAACCGTATCTTGCTGGGTAGAGATCATGATGGGTGATTTTCCTGAAGTATGGGCCCGGGGTCATAAATGAATGCCGATATCAACAAGATGAGCACAACCACAAAACATATGGAGAACCCCACAAGATGTCATCAAAATCTATATCTGTGTGAATCAATAGATCACAATGCTCGTGAAAGCTGGATCAAGAGTCTAAATACACATGATTTTGATGTGCGCTGTGTCCATGGAGTGCGCCAGATACTTTAGGATCGGCATTCATTTACGGCCTAGAACTTACTCCTAAATCATACTTTGTACGAACAGACGTCCGCAATAGGGAGGTTTTGCCGAATTTTCAACTCCTCTGTTCACTTTCTTGATGACCTCTAGAAGTTGTGGAGTGTAGCCACTAGACCTAATCGGCAATATAAAAAGGGCTATTCTGTGGGGATCTCACATCGCCATTAAAATTGACCATTTGGTGTTGTAAGCATCCAAAGTTCTTGCTGCCCTAAGCAAGTCATTATGAAGTGCCCTGGCGAACTCCAATACCACCCCTTCTGTATGACATCCGAAACCAACATCGAGGCTATCTTTGACGCCGTCCAAGAATACTTCAATACCTGCACCTCGCGTACAATGGCCCTCCATCTTTAATCACAACATACGCGCTTCTCTTCTAACCTCACTGCCATAACTTCAGTACACACGGTCACGGCGCTGTTTCATCTCATCCCACCATTCCAACGCGCTCATCGCCCTTCTACCCGCATGTTCGTCCTCTTTAAGACAGTTTCCTTTGTGAAGCTGAGTCGCTGCACGTAGCACTACACTGAGTGCCACGACCCCAGTCAGTTTGTTAGGGCTAACTATATAAAGACTTGGAGATGGAGGCACTGGTAGGAATATAGCATTTGGATTTGGCCGCATACTTCGGGAGCATAGCTGTTCCTGTTTTAAAGGGGGCAATTAGTGTGGATCGGCCGGGCGGACAGTCTCTGACGGGGACTTTTTTCCAGAAACATATGATGAGATAGAACGATTGTGATATAACATCGAAAAGCAACATCGACAAACAAATTCCTCTTCATCATTTGGCGTAGCAAGAGAACCAACATCTGCTGTCTTGTGTGCCTGACACCATATTCAGGCTCCCAACCTCGCAATAGTTGCCATCTTTAGTGATCTGCTTGCTTACCCCTTGCAATTGGAATCCCACGCAAAGTCGCCACCTGCAAAGTTGAAATTCATAGTATCCTGCATCCCATAATTGAAATCGATCCGGGTACCAAAGCCGCCAGTCTTAAAAATACCGAGCTTCAAGGGCAGGCCTTCCACAATCAGGGTATCAGTGGTCTATTTGATAGGACCGGTTTTGGTACCAGCTTGTTCGTACTTTTCGTTGAATACTGTGACGGTGAATTCATCGTCTCCATTATGCCAAACGTCCAACACGGCATTGAAGGAGGTCTCTGTTCATGTCTCATAGTGGTTGTCTTGATCGACGTTTTAGGGGAAGCTAAGCTTCCCATGCTGGGTCTGAAGCTTCATCATGGGAAATCTGAAGTTGTCGTTGTTGCAGGTTGACGGCTGAGTGCAATATGGAATTCTCCTGGTTCACATGAGCAAGTGTTATGATATGTGACTGCGGTTAGAGCCAGACAAAACTTACGATTGATCCGCTCCCTCAGTATTGAACTCAACCTGAAAGTAATCTCCATAATTGAGTTTACCATCACACATCCTATCAGGTTAGTTTTTGTTCTTTCTCTGAATGAATTGTAGCAATTTAGGACCGCCGCCTGCTAGGAAGTCAGTCTCATAGAAGGCTTGAAGATACTCAAAGGGCTGTGTTCTTCTACTTACTGCTATTCTCATTTTTAGTAATGCAGCGAAGACCGTTCCTGACTTTTCCCGCTTGGAAATCATCTCGTTTGATAGACACCATTGGCCACTCATTGCAATTGAATTCAGTTCCAGGATTACCTGTCTTGAGTGGATCGTGGAGTTTTTGGCTGAAAGGCAGGCTGTTACAGACGCTGCCTTCTTTTGTCTGACAGCCAGGCTGCTCTCGATTTTTTTCGTTCTTGTTCTTGGAATCATACACCATTTTTGCGGTACTTTTTTCAACACAGTTGACATGGTAGCATGCGTTGTTGCAAGCTCCCTCTGCCCCTTTGCAGCGCATATGACTTCGTACACCGCTAAGGCTGAAGCTTACCATAACATATGGGCTCATACCATCATATCCACTACCACACTCGACCTCATTATTTGTTGCCATCATTCTGAACAAGTCCTTGTGGCTCCACAAAACGTATGTAGAGCCATGACATTCTGTCCTAGCTCCTAAGCTATATTGTCTTTCGGGTTCAATTCAAAGCGCCGGTCCCAACCAAACCACTAAAACCGAGATGAAATGGGGCTGTACACCGTACCTCCCTACGCAGTATTCTGCTTGACATATCTATCTGTTGAGGTATGAGTAACTTCATCAAGGACAAGTTATAGGGTTGACAAAGACATAGACCGTCAATCAAAGCCTCAAGGAAGCGTATGATGGCAGCACAGTAGAAGAGTGGTATTTCTGGTTGGCCACCAAAAGGGTTGCGATGCTCCTTAGAAACAGGCCGACGGCTCTGCCAACAACGGTACTGAAGCACCTATCAAATCTTTCAAATCACCATTTGTTGGTGAAAAGATTGAGGATGTAGCTGAGTTCCTGAAAAAGGCCCCAGCCGCGGTGGATTTGAATCATCATTTCTTCGCGGTCCTCAATGATGAAACAAAAAAGAAGGGTTAAATAACCCTTTGCAGGATTGGAGATCATGAACTCAAAGGTCACAAGGTGGAGTGCATCCCAGTTGTTGCAAAGCAGTCTTCACTGCATCTGGTCGGCATGGAGTATGCGATACGGGAAGAGCATATGCACGATACAACGGATAGAAGAATGATGAAGGGGAACCTCTTTGATAGAACAAGGCCACCAAGTGTGAGACTATTAGCTCATCTCTCAATAACACATTCGGCGAGGCTCCTGAAAGGGAAGAGAAAGATTAAACTCATGTGTTACTGAAGGATGAAACTATCTCCATTTTTATTGAACATCAAGGATAGGGCCTACAGGCCACATACGTACAACGTAGACTAGCTCGGGTATATACATGTCGTTTGCCCGAGGCCCCTCATCCTCCGGGTGGTGTTCTGGGGGAGGGTCAGCCTCAATGAGGCTGGCCCAGGAAGGGTGGAAGGGGGAGGATGTGGAGTTGGGGATCGGCCCGAAAGAAGAATAATTAAAAAAAAGGAGGTATATGATAACAACTAGGTGTTCACAAAGCTTTTGTCGGGTTAACATGAATATCTGAGCAGGGCTAATCCCTTTTATCGAGTATAATTACCAAGCATCAGCACTGAGCATCGACACTCAGCATCAACTACCAGAATCGGCACCAGCATCAACATCGAGCATCAACATCGAGCCTTGACACGGGGCATCGACCCTCAGCAATGACACCGAGCATCGACGCCAGCATCGTCACCAAGCATCAACACCGAGCATTAACACGAGCATTAACACCGAGCAGCGACGCCGAGCATCAGCCCATGTTGGTGAACACCAGGTCAAGTTCTCTTGGAGAGATATACCTCGGCCCTTCGAATCCTAGATCTCGGCTAAACTTCCCCCGCATCAAGCCGCGGCTTACAGTCTACAGTACTCAGGCCTGCAGGTAGTTTATACCCTTGGGAATGCCTGGCAACAAGCTCATACTCTCTTCAGCGTCGACCCGTTCAAACCTAGCCCTGTCTATATTCCATACCTTACCCAGATGTCATGTCAATCGCTACGAACGCATATCGGGAACTTTCGTGGAGAGTAAACAGCACTTTTCTCAATTGCGCCTTCTGGGACAGCATCTAAACGCAAGAGAAAGGTCGATTGCAGAGGCGACTCTTATGAGCTTGTCGAGCAGAAGGAAGATGAGCTCAGAGTCACAGAAAGCGGTGGCTAAGAAGCAGCCATCTATACCCCGACCAAGCGCAAGGTACTGGACTCCTTGTCATGGGCCTTAGTTTCATAAGAGCGCTTCGTACTGATACCTACTCGCTAGCATTCTCCTTATCTCGCCGACAAACCAAGTTTTACTACTTCACCGTGTGCGAACTTCATCATCGTTTCCGTCCGCGCATGTCTTTCCCGGTGGTAATCTATCATCCACACAAGATGGCAACATACCGGGCCCAGAAGATACAAGAAGGCATCAAGACGGCAAGGCTTACAAGTTAGCTGCAATAAGAGAATGCTTTGAGGAGAGCGGACTGTTACTGGCCATGTACAAGAATCGGTCTGGCGGATTGCTGGAGGTCAGCGATCAGGAGAGAGAAAAGGGCAGACATGCTATACACGAAGGCAAAATATTGTTCCGGGATTGGCTTGACGAACGAGGTGGACTTCCAGACACCGGTTTGTCATTCAAGGGCACACATCGGTACAATTCCCGGCCTAACGTCTGTCTCAGATAACCTCATACCCTTCACCCGCTGGGTTACACCCACCAACATTCCGCGCCGGTTTACGACGCAGATGTACCTCTATTTCCTCCCTTTACCCTCCAATTCTTCATCACCCGGTTCTCTTCCAATGACGTCCGAAGCTATCATCCCAACACCTACTTCGGATGGCGGCCTCGAACATACGGCTGCCCGTTTCCTCCCTCCCTCGGCTTGGCTCTCTATGGCTCGATCTGGTGAAATCATCCTCTTCCCTCCTCAGTTCTTTCTCCTGCATCTGCTCTCCCCTTTTCTCTCCCCAGAGAACGTTCCGAATGTCATTGGGCCCCAAGAGCTTGCACGACAGCGAGATGCATTGATGGACTTTGTCAATACAGGAGATCCACCTTGGGGTGAGAAATGTATATCTCCAAGCGGGATCCTGTGGAAGCAGGGTGACGGAAGAGCGGTACTAGCGCTGGACAAGCCCGGACCAGAGCTGGAGGGAAGTGGAAGAAGAGGAGATGCAGACCGGGTAGTACTGGTAAGGTTTAATAAGGAGGGCCCGAGAGAACTGGACGTTGCATGGAAGAAGGACATTATTAGGGAGGAAAGGGAAGCAAAGGAGAAGTTGTAATTACTAGACATTCGTCTACCAGCATAGAGCCTCGTTTGCATCTGCACTTCCAAACAATGGACACAAGCCGAGCATTGTAATACAAGCAGCGAATCAGATATAAGCAGCAGGTTACATTCGTGCTCAACATGAAGGCATAGCCGAAAATAGTGCTCCTTTTGTGGATGATGCGGGACAACGCGAAGTTGGTATGTCGTTAGATTGATTATTGGAATGCTGGACCGTATCGTAAATTAGGGTGAACTAACAAGCAGATACTTTCAGGTGTTGCAGATGACTAGTCAGGTAATCAAGACGGGAAGCTTGCCCTCGGCAGGTATCTTAAATTGAGCACGATGTATTGGGTTTCAAAAGAGCTCCAAGTATGGACGTATCACCTTAGCGGGGGCGTCCCGAATCACTCGACGTTCGATGATAGTGTTCGGAAAGCACGTGACCCACAACTTTGAGCTCTGTCTAGGGCAGTAGCGAGAACCGCGAACTTTTCGAATGCTGTCACGTCGTCTCCTCAACGAGTAGCCTCCACAACAGCGCCCGAAGTTGCCAGATCCCTAAAACCTTTGGTCATACATTACAACCATGGAGAACGACAAAGGCGAGCTGGTAGATCTGTAAGAAACCCTTGCTCCATTTCGTTGTTCAACAGCGGAGTGAGGAATCGTCTCCGCAAGTCAGACTATATGCTGATCCTTTGTTTTTACCAGCTACGTCCCTCGTAAATGCTCAGCAACAAACCGCATCATCAAAGCCAAAGACCACGCCTCTGTTCAGATCTCCGTCGGCAAGGTAGACGAGAACGGTAGATATACAGGGGAGAACCAGGTTTATGCGCTGTGTGGGTTCGTAAGGGCAATGGGGGAGAGTGATGATAGTCTGAACCGATTGGCACAGAGGGATGGACTGTTGAAGAACGTGTGGAGTGGGAGTAGCCAGCGCTAGGAGGCAAAGGACGGGCGTCGGCAGGTTGGTATATCACGGAAGCTGGAGATACGAAGCAAGACTTGGATCGCTGACAGGAGAATCAAGGAGTCTAGATAGGAGGCCGCTTGGAATCGATACCAACCACGCTGCATGAGCTCATGACTGAAGATTCATAACCTCTCTACCAGCTGGTAACCATATGTCCTAAGTGCTCCAACTCAATCTGAAAATACTCCAAACCAAGATTCTTAACACTCTCGTACTTGTGATGTTTCTGAACCGCGCTCTCCCTACCGGCTCATCAAAGCTTTCTCATTCCCACCTCGGTGATCTACGTGATTGAGGAGGCGAAGATTTACTCTCAGCCGCAAATCGATCCAAGAACCCACCTTCTGAAGAGCTGTGACGTTAGAGCATCTCGTCGGAGCACAGATACGGGTGGGACAGGCCTGGAACGATGGGGATGATTGAAGGTTATCAGATACAGCAAAGGACGTACGTGATGTCTTCCAGAATCGGTGTACTCGACGATGGTGACAGTATCTGAAGACTCCAATGTGAACCAGTGGATTGATCGTGCTATGGAGTACTCCGTATGTCCCACATATAACTCAGAGAAAACTTGTGCAACTCTTTACTATCAGGTTTCCGCCATCGTTCCTCCAAGACAGTCATCACCTTGTCGTGATTTTCAATACCTATGTTGTTTACTTAGCGTGAGTCGGCGTATTGACCACCAAGTGCTAACATAGTTATGACAATAAGCCCACTCTCGGTGTTGCCGACTGGCCCTTTCTGACGCACTTATGCTCGTAACCACAGAGCGCAAATAAATTGGAAGGGAGCCTCCACAGATCTCGGATTCGAGGTACAGTTGTTGAGTCCAGACGGCTCGCTTCTGGCCCTAAGACGGCTAGCGAAGCGGTCCTTACCATATTTTGGTTGAAACGCATCTCAACCTTTCCTCAATCACAACACCTCCTCCCAGAATAGTCAGATATACAGCTCGGGGTTTTGAGGATATCTTGTATCCTTGCACAAGCAAGCGTTCATAGAGGAGGAAGCTACCACGGTCCAGCTCTAGGTCATATCAGCATGAGGGTTATCTAGATTTTCAAGATCTTCCTTCGTTGATTCAGGTACGTCTTGTGAGTGACGTCTACAATGCAATTTCTTAAAGCACCTGCAGCAATGGCCGACAACGAGAACGTCTCCGCCATCCCGGAAGAGCCTCACTTTCGTTTGCTGGATCTTCCTGTTGAGGTCCGCCGGATGATACTCAGATATTTCCTTGTCAAGAAAGAGCGGATCTTCCTCGCATATCGCACGCAGCGAGTCAACTTCCGCGAATTGATCTTTCACTTGCAACCTGCCGGCGACCTGCATGCAGGACTCCTACGAACCAGTCGGCAACTCGCGGTGGAAGGGCTGCGGACACTTTACGGAGAGAACACCTTTACTTTCGGCTGCAAAGGAGTTTGGTTATCCGAAAGCCGCTATAAACCATGCCAGCCAATTTTCTTCGTAACGGCGGTAGGCTATGACAATGCGAAACTCGTGCGTTCAGTCTACTGCGATCCTTACTGTGCTCGGTTTCTCGACGAGAAAGATATGGAATTGTATCCTGTTGAAACAACAATGGAATATCATGACGAAGCGGCCAGGGCGATCGACGACGTGCTCAAGAGTTTTCACGGCCTCCGTACACTCACCATTGACTTCTCTAGGTGTACTGCTGCGTTGACAAAGACCTCCGTCGTAGTATTAATGCTACTCAAACTGCCACTGCAGGAGCTACAGAGTCTGGATATTAAAGGATTGGCGGATGAAGAACTGGAGAACTTCATCAAGACCGAAGCTCTGGAGCACGTTGATCAACTCACTAGAAAATTCAAGTCAGTCACTCCAAGGTCAAGACTGGCGCTCGTCTGATATGTTTGCAGAGAAAAAGTCTATGCCGAGCCATTGCCAGGCTTGTCTAACCGTCAAAGCCAGGACGTTGGACCTTTTCGTGGAACCATGGCAGAGGACTTAAATTTAACGGAATCGTCATACGGCACGGACACAGCTCCTTCAGACAGCGTTGTCATTAGTGTTGACCTCCTCGATCACCTAGTTACTGTTGTCCGCCGGTACCCTTTCACAAACGACGGCTCCACCCTCTCATCGATGGAAACGCTTCTTGCTCAACTTGAAGAAGTCCGAAATAGTGCACGCCGGCCCTGAAGTACGTTGTAGCCAGGTTTGGCGCAGCTCGCCATGCCTGCACGTTGCATCGCCCTGTGATCAGGCGTCATGGTTCTGGCGAAAGAATTGCGGATACCCTCGGGAGGGGCGCTCAACTATGTTAGCGGCGATGTCATGGGTTCCTTTCCCTCGAAGTTCTACATCGGCATATATCAGGGTTGTTTTGCGCTTAGCCAGGGTTGTTTTGCTCTTGGCTAAGCGCAGTCTTCTCGATCCGTCTAACGCGAAAAGGAGGGGTGAAAACTCTGCAAAAGCGGAAGCATGCTTCGGATCCACGTTGTGGAAACCTAGCTCAATATATCTTGTGCACATCAGTAAGGCACAACGGTTTGCTTTGCGTGTTCCCTTGCTTTGCCAAAGCCCAGCTGTACTCGTCCACACCAACGTCTTTCATAGCTCTGATGTGGGTTTAGATGTAAGGCCATACCGGAGGTGATAATTGAAGGGAGGAAAGATACATATCAGCGATTTGCACGAGGATTCGAAGTGAAACGCCAACTATCACAATGTTCTAGACCGATAGCTGTGCCTCAAGTCGGGGAGGACATTAACCAGATTAGGTTTGATTTCTCGCGTATCTGAGATCGATCGCATCGAGATGCTAGTGCACGATACAGTAGTTTATGAGCTACGTCCGACCTCCAATGACGTAAAGAAGCGCGCTGCTTTCGGCGCAGAAGCAACAAGATCAATTTTTCTATTACTTCTTTGAGACAGGCCTCGAAAGCCAAGACTTTGGGCTTGTTATTCCTAGCCAGACGCATTGCATGTTTACCGTAATACTGATCGAATCGCGATTAAGATCAAGCCTCCAGAGCTGCTTGCTTTTACATCCATCGCCACCCAAGATCCGCAGACATCCATTAAAGAGCTTGAGACGCCAGTATCACGCGACCTCAATTCTGACAATGTCTCCCACCGTGGCTATAATTCACAAACGCAAAACGACGCCCCCGCCTGCCCCAGTCAACAAGAGAATCAGGAACGTCGTCCCAGCTTACAAAGACTCCTCAGAGGAAGAAAAGTATGGCGTAGTCCAGCGCGAGTTTTACCCGCCTGAGATGACCAACGAGCGATGTCTACTATACAATACCGACGTGATACCTCGCCCAATCAAAGTTCTGGATGCCGCGTTGAGGGAGACCAAACAAGAGCGCGAGCGTATTCAAGTGAAAGACGCTGTGGTTCATTGGTTCAAGTGGGACCTGCGGACAAGGGACAACAAGGCGCTCCATTTTGCGTCTGAAAAGGCTAAGAGTAAAGGTGTGCCGCTGATCTGCCTGCACATAATCAGCCCGCAAGATTATCAGGCGCACTTGACCAGCCCGGTACGTGTGGATTTTGCCTTGAGAACGCTGGAGGTGTTGAAAGAGGATCTTGGAAAGCTTGATATACCGCTCTATGTTGAAACAGTAGAGAAAAGGAAGACGGTCCCGAATAGGGTCATCGAATTGTGTGAGCAGTGGGGCGCGCGCCACATTTTTGCAAATATCGAATACGAAGTCGACGAGCTCAGACGAGAGGCATTGATGACGAGGAAGTGCTTAGAGAAAGGGATTGCATTCACAGCTTTACACGATACGTGCGCCGTTGCGCCAGGTGAGCTAGCAAGCCAGCAGGGACGGCAGTACGCGGTCTATAGTCCCTGGTTCAGGTCGTGGATTGCACATCTTCACAGCCACCCGGAGCAGCTTGATCTTTACGAGGTGCCCGGCAAGAACCCTGCCGATGCGCGGACGAAGTTCAAGGAGGATTTCGAGTCGACGATACCCACAGCACCTGAAAATAAGAAGCTCACCGATGAAGAGAAGCAACGGTTCAGGAGCATGTGGCCTCCGGGCGAACACGAAGGACAGCAGCGTCTTGAGAAATTTCTCAGCCAGAAGGTCGGAAAGTACAAAGATGCGAGAAATTTCCCTGCATCGAATAGTACGGCTATGTTGAGCGTACATTTTTCTGCTGGCACACTTAGCGCAAGAACGGCGATCCACTGCGCGAGGGATGTCAACACCACAAATAAACTTGATGGCGGGAACCCTGGTATTGTAAATTGGATCAGCGAAGTCGCCTGGAGAGACTTTTATAAGCATGTTCTGGCCCACTGGCCATATGTATGGTGAGCTGCGCCTTCTACTCTTTCGAAAGTGTGCTTGAATTTCGCATTGACGCATATTCTTTAGTATGAACAAGCCGTTCAAACCCGAATACACAAACATCGAATGGGAATACGACATGGAGAAATTCGAAGCCTGGTGTACCGGCCGTACCGGCTACCCCATCGTCGACGCCGCGATGCGCCAACTCAACCACATGGGGTATATGCACAATCGCTGCCGTATGATTACGGCCTCTTTCCTCGCCAAAGACCTGCTCATCGACTGGCGGATGGGCGAGCGCTACTTCATGGAGCATCTCATCGACGGTGATTTCGCATCAAACAATGGAGGGTGGGGCTTTAGTGCTAGTACGGGAGTGGATCCGCAGCCGTACTTCCGGATCTTTAACCCTTTGCTGCAGAGCGAGAAATTTGACATGGAGGGCGAGTATATCCGGAAATGGATTCCAGAATTGAAGGAGGTAATGGGGAAGGCGATCCACGATCCGTATGGACGTGGAGCTGGGGAGATCGTGGAGAAGGAGGGATACCCGAGATGTATTGTTGATCATAAGCAGAGCAGGGATAGGGCGTTGGCAAGGTATAAAGCCGGCATTGGGAGGAATACAGCATGAGAAATAAACACTAGGATCATATCTTACGGGGTGCAGGCAGTTCCTCTGGAGGTCACTGGCGCTTTTATGGTTGGCGCATTCGCTTGTACGCTACCATTAGGGCTTGGGATACATAGTTTCACTTGATAATAAAGCTAGACAGATTTTATCGTCAGGCGAAAGCTGTGGATCAGCTTCGGCCAACGCAAGCTTCCCAGAGGCACCCCCAACATCTAATAGGTAGACCAACACAATTCAAAGAGTGGCTTTCATCTCCATCGCTATGACGTAGCAACCCCGATTGTACGGAGGTGCCCCCTGAGGAATTACAAATAGCACGCAGAATAGTTTAATTGCCCAACGCCGAGTCGAGTCGGTGTTCACGAGCCTTAGGATACAAACGCTCATAAACTTGCTCAACGGGTTAAAATTCATCCTTGTCCTTCCTTTTCAATTCTCCGACAACATACAGCATACAGCATACCAACACAGCACGCAAACCATGACAGCCAATGTCAGCTCGCCTCGCCGCTGGCGACCTCAGCCTGAAGACTCTACTCTCCGTACTCGCACCATTAGTTCACATCCACCGCGGCGAAAGACCGTAAGACAATAATTCGAAAAAGGGCGCCAATGGTTGGTTGGGTTTGACTGGACTGGACTGACTGACTGACTGACAGTCATAGCGTAACGTGCTGTGCTCTAGCGACCAACAACAACATCTTTGCGTTTCTCATCTTTAACTGCACGCCTCGCTCCCAGTCCAGCCGCGGTAGATTTCTCCGCCATCGGTTCCGAGTCTTCTTCTTCTTCTTCTTCTCCCGCTGTATCCGGGGGCTCTTTCCGTCATCCATCCCGCTGGCAATCCTCACTTTAGCAGCGGACTTGCTTATCAAGCCGGAGGATCTGGCCCGCATACATGCGAACGGAGCTTTTATGGTGCTGGCCTTGCGTTCACTGTGGGGCATCGTCTTTTCGCTCCAGTTGCGTGGAGGCTGATAAAGGGCGTGTGGAATGAGAGAACGGAATTTGAGGAGAGTTTGCGCGCCATGCGTGAGTGGCTGGACTTGAACGCCGTGAGGTTGGCGGTGGTAGATATTCCTGCTTGGGCGACTGTATCAGGGGATGCTTATACATGTGAGGTGTGTCGTGCATCAGTGAATGATCTGATTCCATAAGTCACTGATCCGGATGGATGACAGAACTTCCAGAGTATAGATTTCATTACTTGTCGGTCTATCAAGGGGGCTAAGCAAGCCTTTTCTACTGTCTAGATCGTCCTAAAGTTCTGGACGGTCTGGTTACTCGAACAGAGTCTATTAGCTACCTTCGGAATGAGTACGAGCAGTTTGCGTTGAGAGCACAAATGCGATAGTTTTGAATGCCTCAACCAATTCAAGACTTGGCTGGCACAATGTCAGAGAAAAGCCGCACCAGACGTCAGGAACCCGTCCTCCTCATATTACAAGGCACATTTCTGAGAATCCTTCCGTAGACAGACGCTGCGATAGTGTCGCTGGGATATTTCATGAGTTCCCAGGCGGTGCCATGGAAATCCCACTTCTCCTCTATTGTCCGCGACTGAAGTACTCTGCCCGGGGTATAAACGAGTGACCCCACGACCAAGCGGATGTGCGAGAAACCCACGCAGCACTGTTGAAGTTGGCTATCAGACGGCCACTTCTCCATAATAGCGTACTGCACACCTGCTTGGGGTTGAATCCCGGCGGTGGCAAGGGCCACTGTGATGGTTCTATAGTTGCGCGTGTATTCAGTCGCCTCCGTGAGCGTTGCTCCCAACAGTGTGAGGAGTGCGAACGTGTGGGCCTTGGTGAACCACATGACCGGGATTTGCAAAGTTGAAGTGAGTGAGAGATGGCCTATTCAGGAGGCTGATGTTGAGGTTGCTGAGCCGCTGTCACCGTCGGTGCTGAGGATATCGAGTTGGGTTCAGAGGTTCCCGTTCCCGGACGGCGCTGAAAGTGTTGACTGACGATGATGATGATAAGCGTTGAAATAGATGATGTTGTGCCGGGAGGTGATGCACAGTTCAACGAAGACGGAGAAATGTGACATTAAATACTCGAACGCAGCTTCGCCAGGTAGTGTTGCTTCTATTCCTGGTGAAGGCACTCCAGGCTTTCCACTCTAGTTTCGACTCTTGATCCTCTATCTGGTAGACCAACAACGAGGCATAGATGTGGATAGTAACTGACTGGGACGGGAGCGGCGGTGCCTGTTCGAATAACTTCCTGTTGATCAGGTCATAAGGATATCGAGGTCTATTGCCCGGCCTGAGTGCCTCCAACTAGAGTAGAAGGAGGCTGTAAAGACTTGAATGTAACTTCGCGAGATACTGTTGCATCTATTCTCAGAACTCGATCGAAACCTCCCTCTCAGGCCTCCGCCGTACTTGGCTGCGAAGCTGCTGATTCTCATCGTATATTGCGCGGAAATCTTTGTGTTATTGTCGAGCGGGGAATTCACCGCGAGACTGTTGGACGCACGGTGACGCATCGTCGAGTTAGGGAGCTTTTCTCTGATCCTTCAACACCCAACATCGTCAGTGGAGTTGACAGCTGGCAGAACAATCATCAAAAATATTATAATAGTGACTTCAGGAAATGTTGAATAAAGGAAGTAATAGAAGGCGGGCAAGATGACCTTGTTTAGCGTCCGGACATAGATGAATAGTGACTTCAAGAAATGCTGAATAGATAGACTAACAGAAGGCAGTGCAAGATGATCTGTTTCAAAGTCCGGATACAGCAGCCAGCAGTCAACATCCAACATCCAACATCGTCAGTAGAGATGAAATTGTTGAGCCTTGAGGTCTATCCGTGCTGTCTTCCAAAAGGTATATTTAAGACGTGCCCTTCGTCCTAGATGAACTTCTTCTCATCATCAACAATTAGCCATATCACTCACATAGGAACGCCAATTCAAGCACTACTAGGCCATTGTTCAATAAGTTCCAGAACTCTACTCATTTCTTCAACCGGCCTTCACTCAACACCGAGAGTTCCAAATTCTTGCAAAACGAGCGCTACCTTCGCCATGCATTACTCGACCATCGTTGCCACAGTCCTCGTCTCCGTTGCCGCGGCCGCTCCCAGCTCCATCCCTCAGTGTGATGGGCTCACCAGTGCTGGTGGTAACATCCACCCGATTCCGGCTGATGATCTTCAAGCCTTGAGCAAGCGTGGAAGTCATGTCACGAAGTGCGGGGCCCGAGGCGATAGTTAGACTTCGGGCTGGACCCCCGTCGACGACAACACACAAAAAGGATTGATGGGGTACCTTTCAGCTGCCAAGTCGTTCTGCTACCATGCAACCCACAACTTGGACGGCCTCGACACCGTTATTGGGCCCAGATTAGAATACTCGGATGAGATCTTCGGTGTAACGTTGACTTCGGGGGCCAGAGGCCATGTCAACTGTGAGTAGAGGCACTGATGGCCTGAATGATGTATCGCTAATATTTTCAACAGTCATTATCCAAAATACCACGAAGCAAGGCTCTCACACAGTCAAAGAGGATGAGTGTAATATTTACATGGCCGGGATGCGAAGGGTGCGAAAGCATGGTGCTAAATCCGTCCGGATTGCTGTTTTGATTGTTTTTTTCGCTGCTTCTCCCTCGAGTCGCACACCCTCTCATCTCTCATGCTTTGCTTTTCGCGTCTTACAGTCCAGCAATATCAATATGAGCGAGTCATCTCATCCAAGTATGATCTTCATAGCCTGAGAACGTTGCGTGACGTTCATTTTAGCGGATGCCGTTGACGCTCTTCACGGAACTCCAATCTTGCTACAGTAAACTTTATTATCGAACATCATCATGTCTTGGCAGGTTGACGGACCTGAAGTAGATTGCGCGGTCCAGTCAAACTCGGATCCACAGCACTGGTTTCCACCCGAATGATCGGCAATGGAGGCTTGGCGACCGATTGCGCCACGAAAAGCTTGGTATGGACCCCTCCGGAGCTTCAGTGGACATACAACGTTCGTAGCCTCTCGTCTGCTTCCAAAAGCCCTTGTGAGCAAGACTGCCACTCGTTATCAATTCCCCTACTTGTCACGTAATTCTCAGTGCAGTCCAATTATGATAAATAAGAGGGTCAAGAATCCAAGCGAAGCGCTGATTAGGTTGCCGCTACGGAGCCAGATCATGTATGTACTCCCTTCTTGTTACATTCCGTGCGCGCAATTTTGCTCACAGGTCTGCAAAATGATAGGATATCCGTACTTGTAGTGAAGCTTTCAGTTGCAGGGTCTTCTCCCTGATTTTGCACGTATGGGCAGGTCATGCCTTCAATCGTCAACCTCCCGGCTTGAGCACGCGACACTCTTGGCATAAATTGAATCAGAGCATTGTGCATCGTTGACGCCAGTAGTCATCAGCCTTCATCATATCATTCGGCTTTCTCTGGTGATGAACGTCTCTCAAGCATAGGAATCGCGCTTGGCTTTCCGTTTGGATTATGTCACTGCTGAGACGACTACGATTGTAGGCAATGCTCCTCCAGCTGTCCTGCTGGTGGTCCCTCGCAATTATTATCATTGGCTCGGTGCACGGCAGGGCGCTGTTGAAGAGGGACGCGGATTTTGAGAGCGTCAGGACAAGGCTGAAGAAAGATCACAGCGGCAAGGCGGGTGACCTTGTAGACAAATATTTCCGTTAGTTCATCGATGATCTAGGTAGAGACGAGACCTTATCGCTAATGCTTTGCCGCAGATGAAGCGACGTAAGTGCAAACATCGACTCTTCGATCTCAAGAAGAAGGCTGAAGTCCTGCTTGTAGCTTCCACCCACACTATGATGGCCGGTGAGTACCACTGTGACATGACTATGACATGACGAGAACCCCAGACTTATGTACTTAGGTTCGCCGACCTCGAACTCTCTTACGATGAGCGTAGAACACACCTCACTGCTCTCATGCAGAGTTACCTCTCAACAATGGCCGACATTGGAGCGGAGACGTGGATAATGCATGGCACATTGCTCGGATGGTGGTGGAATCGCAAGGTCGATCTTTTGCGCTTCGCGACTGCCGCTCCAGCTCGTTCTGACGTCGTTCCAGATCCTGCCGTGGGACTCCGACGTTGATGTCCAGGTCTCGGAACCGACGATGCACTTCCTCGCAAGCTACTACAACATGACTATACACCACTACAAGCTCCCGCACATACCGAAAGGTAGAGACTACATGCTAGAAATCAATCCCTATTATGTGAACAGAACGCAAGCGGACAGGTTCAACGTCATTGATGCGAGATGGATAGATACGGATACTGGGCTATTCATAGACATCACCACCGTGAGGAAAAATGAGGCCGGGATATCTAATGGCACCGACGGAGCACTCATGGTCAAAGATAGGCATCACTACTTGGTATACACTCTCACTGTACGTCGGGATAGGAAGGGAGAGACTGATTGGCATGTTCTTGCAGGAGAAAGACCTTTTCCCATTACGAGAGAGCATTTTCGAGGACACGCCAGTCAAGGTACCATTTGCATATGCGCCGGTACTGCTGGAGGAATATGGGAAACATGCCCTGACGCGAATGACATATGAAGGGTGACTGAGCTTTCACCGCCCTATCTCAAGTGTTCTCCTGCTAATCTTGTCTCCAGTCACCGCTGGAATGCAACAAGCATGGATTGGGAGCGAAGGTAATTAAGCCCTAATTGCTCCAAATGTATCTCAGAAAATCTGTTGTCAACTTTTCATCGTTATCTTATTGAACCTACATTGCGGCTGACGATACACTGACTACATAGACCGAATTATGGTCAAGTGAGACCGCGACCACGGCCAAGACCCGGAAAACCGCGAAAACCTCATTGAGCTACGTTCGTCCGATTCGCTCTAGGCAGAGCAGCTATCAGATTGCAACATCGCTCCCTAGATATCCCCACCCTCGAATATCTATTTGAAATGAACCAGTATAGCGCACTGTCATCTTCGATCCGACCGAATACATTACGTGGCGTTCTGCATCTAAATCTGGCATATGGCATCTTGGCTTCTGTGTACGGGCTGGTATTGAATGGCTCCAAGCACTGAAACTGGGAGGAGCTGTTTATGGCGATGTCATTCTTGTAAACGCATTCAACATTTATCAAAGCTTATGAAACAGCCATCAGGCTTGAGAGGACCGCACTGCGTCTGAATACTCAGCTGGACCAGGAATGTAGAGTTGGCCCAACGGGCTGCACTTCGAGCATTGGTATGGGATGGCCGTCTTCTGACTGTTGAATCACAACTCAGATTACAACGTGGTAATTCAAGGTCTTGCCCGACGATTGGAATGGATTTGCGTGGATGAACTCAACCAGTGTGACGGGTTCACTATCTTTTTGCTACTCCATATTGAGCTCCTGTCGACGTAAATAGCTGAAGATCATAGCTTTCGGTCTCATCGGACCGACTACGAGTACAGTGGCTTACCTGTGATCGCGCCCTTCCACCCACAAGTACTTTCTATGCACGTGTGCGGGATGATTTTACCCCGTACCATGTGTGGAACCGACCGTTACGCGATACGATTGAAGCTTTGTCATCAAATGCTCCCCTGACTTTAAGCCTTACAGCTTGTCGACATCCATGACTCAATGGTGGTCTCTAAATAGTGCTCGTACATGATAAGCAGGTAGCAAATTGGGCCGCGCCGGCTTGGCCTACGTGTATATTTCTCCTTGCACCTGTGTCTCCCGTCCATCAGATAACAATGCCACAATCACCTTTATAGATCTTGTGGAGTGCGCGTACACTGCTCACACTAATGTTGTAGCACCGTAACGATGATGCCTACATCAGCAGGCTTTACACCGGCAATCAACCCTAGGGTATACTCCTTCAGCGATCCGCCTACTACCTCTCCTACCTACACCTCCACCACGAACACGTCCTCCACACCTTCGGCTGCGAAATTCACTGGTGGTGATCCTGCCCCTCCCAGGCCAAACAATAAATCCACTTCTCCACCATCGGCCGTCAGCAATGGCTCCACAGGCCCACCTCATCCTCGAAGCTGTGTCACATGCCGTCGCAGGAAAGTCCGATGTGACAAGAGACATCCATGCTCGAATTGCAGAAGAGCAAGCGTCGAGTGCGTGTTCCCGAACCCAGGGCGAGCTCCGAGAAAGACGCGGAAGCCGCCAGATACAGAGTTGCTTGCCAGACTGAGGAGATTGGAAGGCGTTGTGCAGAGCTTGGGGAAGAATGTCGACGATGACGAAAGTGTTGAGGATAAGATGTCGGAGGCTGGGAGGAAGGCACAAGCGGTAGATCCAGTTATGAATGGTGGAGGGGAGGTCGGGAAGGAGGGTGAAAATTCAGTCGCGACAGACATCCGTTGCAAGAGGAAGGGTAGCGACACCAGGAAACTGGAGAAAGATTTTGGCAGGCTGGTGGTAGAGGAAGGAAGAAGTCGATATGTTAGTAATAGCTTTTGGGCGAGTTTGAGCGATGAGGTATGTGCAACAAGTCTTGTACCCATCTCTGTCGCGTATAACACACTAAAGGAGAGACTACGTCCAGGTAGCAGAGATGAAAGACATCCTAGATCCTATTTCCGATGAAGAAGACTACCCATCACCAGACGGATCGAGCTCGTCACAATCCGCAAACCACCAAGGTTTCATATTCAGTTTCAACTCCACAATGGTCAACCTTCGAGTTCTCCATCCATCCCCGACTCAGATCTTCACTATGTGGGAGGCGTACAAGGAAAACGTCGAACCACTCGTCAAGATTCTTCACCTCCCCACCATGTGCAAAATTATCGCCAATGCATCTAGCGGTCTCGACAACTTGGGCAAAGGCACTGAAGCACTCCTGTTCGCCATGTACTTGGCCGTCATAACTTCGCTGAACCCTAACGAGTGTAAAGACCTGCTTTCCGAAGATAAGGAAACCGCGTTAAGCAAATATCGTTTCGCGACTGAGCAAGCCCTCGCTCGAGCAGGCTTCCTCAACACTCAGGAAAGGGTTGTGTTGGAGGCTTTTGTACTCTTCCTTATCTGCGTCCGCCGTCATGACGATACACGTTTTGTTTGGACACTTACTGGCCTTGCAATCCGGATCGCGCAATCTCTTGGCCTTCATCGTGACGGAGAACAGTTCGGCCTCACCCCGTTTGAGACCGAGATGCGAAGGCGACTATGGTGGCAAGTAGTCATCTTGGACATACGTGCAGCCGAAGACCACGGCACTGATCCAAGCATCACGGAGCAGAGCTTCGACACCAAGCTACCCTTGAATGTCAACGACGTGGATCTCGACCCCGAAGCTGATGTCGCGCCAGAAGGACAGCTTGGTTGCACCGAGCAGACGTTCTGTCTTATTAGATATGAAGTCAGCACCACTATGCGACGTCTCACTTACAGCCCTCCAGGCCCGCGCATGTGCCCTCAGCGTGGAATGACTGCCTCGTTAGAGGATAAAGAAAGACTCATTGAGGCTTGCCACAAACACCTTGAGGAGAAATATCTCAAGTACTGCGATATGAGTGTCCCTCTCTACTGGGTGACAGCCACTGTTGCCCGTCTGATCATGTCGAAGATGTGGCTTATCGTTCACCACCCATTCAGGCGCGCGGACGGTGGCGCCAATTTACCGCAAGACACGAAGGACAGATTGTTTGTGACATCAGTCGAAGTCGTTGAGTTCAGCCGGTTGCTGGAGACAGAGAAGACCACAATCAAATGGGGTTGGCTTTTCCGGACATATGTCCAGTGGCACGCCGTAGCGTATATCCTCTCGGAGCTTTGCACACGCACGAAAGGCGAAGCGGTTGATAGAGCCTGGGCGGCTATCGATTCTGCCTTTGCAGACTGGGGCAGGGTTATTATGGCGAGCAAGAAGGGGATGCTTTGGAAGCCCTTGAGGAAGCTGACGGTGAAAGCTAGGGCCACGAGGGCGAAAGAACTTGAGACGGAGGCGAGGTTCCCGAAGGATGGGACTTTGGGCCCTGTTGACGCTACGTCCTTGACTGCGGCCGGTGGTAGCGTGGGATTTCCCATGCTGGACGCAACGATGGACACGCTAGGCTTTTCGCCAAATCTCACAAATGATTCCCCCATGACTACGGGCGCGAACCCCGCTGTTGACGGTATGCAGCCCATGGCGATGACTCCGCAACAGCAACAAAGTCAATTGAATGGGGACCAGATCAATCAATGGATCTTGGATGATGCCACGTTGCTGGAGGACCCCGCCGGGGATGAGATGTTGGATTGGGCGGGCTGGGATGATATGGTTAAGGATTTCCAGATGGAGGTTCAACAAGATCAGGGAGTTGAACGAGGACCAGTGTTGGGAGGAATGGCGAATTGGTGGTAAGGCGAACCGGAGCGTTCGTTGTGATCTATACACGATATGATGGTATTCTCCCTCGACGCTTGGTTTGTCATGGCGTTTTGCATGTATTAAGGTTGAGGAGGATGGCTTGATAACTAGCGGCGGCGGAGATATAACTCCACACTCAATTCTATCACGATTGATCTATATTGCTAGCACTGCAGGATTCCAATCAAAATCCACTCAGTCACGACAGACGTCAACGTCAACGTCTAGTCAATCAGAGGCGTAGCAATCAAAGGAACTTAGTAAAAGCCGCACCTGCTGTAGATGTCGTCGCAGCCTCACGAGGTAGCGTTACAACGAGGAGCGGAGCAGGAAAGGCGGTTTGAAAGAACGGCTAGGGCTCTCCAGCGGTCAGCCGGGGCGTAGCATGACGCTAATGTGCCGTCAACCGCAACGGCTTCGTTTATTCACAAGCCATTTTCTACTTCGAAGTATATAACCGAATTGATGACGCATTGGCAAACCGTACAACTGTATTTCACTGAAGTGAATTGAGGAAGGCTTTGTACTGTAAGGCGAGCGGTTGGCAATTGTCTGCTGCTCATCAACAGAATGCAACAGTAACAGCGATTGACCGACATACCGGAGTGCCTCTGATCTTGTGGGAGACTGTGCTTGAGCAACATGGTGAAAAGAAGGAAACCGCCAAAGCTGCCCGTTCAGCAACTTGTGATCTTGTGTAAGGTCTGGTAAATCAATGTGCAATCAGCAGATAGCTAATGTATGGTTGTTCCAGCAATATGTCGATTCGCCGAACCCGGTAAGCTTACTTGGATGAAGGCACGCGATCAATACTGATATGAGTTTCCAGTTGCATTAACTTCGGTCTTTCCGTACCTCGTAAGTACCCGACGTGTCCCATACGCTTTCTCATATGCTCAGTTATACTATAGCCGGAAATGATCGAAAGCTTCAATGTCCCTAAGAACAAAGTCGCCTACTGGGCCGGTGTCACCTCCGCAGTCTTCTCACTCTGCCAATGTCTCACGGGCATCATCTGGGGCCGTGCGTCCGACAAATTCGGCCGCAAGCCTGTCATACTAGCCGGAATGGTGTGCGCAATGACCACCAGCGTCTTCTTCGGCTTCTCGACGTCTTTGGCGTGGGCGATTGTAGCTAGGGCTTTTGCGGGGTTGGGGAACGGCAGTGTGGGGATCATCAGAACTACGGTGGCGGAGATGGTGCCGCAGAAGGAATTGCAGCCGAGAGCTTTCAGTATCATGCCGCTGATCTGGACGATTGGGAGTATTTTCGGACCGGCATTTGGTGGAGCTTTGGCGAATCCAGCTGAAAGGCATCCAGAGGTCTTTGGGAACAATAAGTTCTTCAAGATGTACCCTTTCGCTCTGCCAAACATGGTAGCCGGCGTTTTCTTCTTGATTGGGCTTGTCACTGGAATCCTCTTCCTCAAGGTGCGTCTATTCGCCAACATTTCATACTCAGCAGCGTGTTTTGATGGTCGTTAGGAAACCTTGGAAACTCGAAAATATAGACGTGATTACGGCCGAGTTATGGGGAAGTTTCTCATCAGTTTATGCAGAAAGCGGAAAAAGCAGCACAAGTGGAAGGATGACGAGCAAGCTTCGTCTCTGCTCAAGCGCTCTCACAGATATTCAACATCCAGTACCCACGAGGAGGACGCCGTAACATTCAATAACAAGAAGAACATGATTCCTCAGGTACCTCCGGGATACAAAGAGGTCTTTTCCCGGCAATCCAACATCAACCTTCTCGTCTACAGCCTTCTCGCCCTCCACTCTATCGCCTTCGACCAATTACTTCCCATATTCCTCCATCACCCAACGCAGAAGCGGGACAACAACCCGGAAGTCAAACTTCCTTTAAAGTTTGCCGGTGGTTTTGGCATAGGTACGTCTTCACAAATCCTCTACACCCACCCCCTGCTCACTCAACCAACACCAGACTCCGAACGCATCGGCCTCCTCTTCACCCTCTACGGAGTCTGCGGCATGCTAATCCAGTTCCTAATCTTCCCGCCCTTCGCCCGCCGCTTCGGCATCCTCAACTGCCTCAAAGCCTGCACCCTCTCCTTCCCCCTCGTCTACATCCTCACCCCCTTCACCGCCCTCCTGCCCACCCCCATATCCCAACAAACCGCCATGCTCGGCATCATGCTCCTCAAATGCTTTGGCGTCATCTTCGCCTTCCCCTGCTCCACCATCCTCCTCACCAACTCCGCCGTCAGCCTCCGCGTCCTCGGCACCCTCAACGGCGTCGCCACCAGCGTCTCGGCGCTCGGACGCGCAGCGGGACCGGCGATTGGCGGGACTACGTTCTCGTTGGGCGTTGAGTGGGGGTACGTTATCCTGCCATGGTGGACGCTTGCCGTTCTGGCGGCTATAGGCGCCGTGCCGGTCTGGTGGCTGGTGGAGATGGAGGGATTCGGCGGTGATGGGGACAGCGAGGATTCGGACACCGAGATTGAAAACGATGACGATGACGATGACGGCGATAATTCCGTTCCGGACACTGACGACGAAACGGACGCTAGGACCGGCGTACCCCCACATCCCCATGATATATGAGAGGGAGACGACGAATTCGTGATTGAAGACCGACCGCAGTTGGCAAGGCGGACCGCGAGCGCCGGTCTAGCAAAACCCCGGCTCATTACAGAGGCGGATGTCGAGTCCGTTGGGTATGATAGACGGAGTGGGGCCTGGTGGTGTGCGGAGGTTGAGTAACGATCTGGGGCAGACGAGGAGTGGATGAGATGAGATGAGATGATGATGCTGATGATGATTTGTTATGGCTTATGGTTTACGGCTCACGGCCTTCTGCACGTCGGGCGGCAGCATGCTTGCATTTTCGGGTTCATATGCGTCGGACCAGATCATTGCATAGAATTGCGCAAGTACTGTACATACAAAAGGCGCGTCACTCAGTCTCGGAGCGCCTCATGAGCGACTGCTCAGCTATCAGCTCGAATGTTTGCTGCATTTTCACATTGCGGTGTATTGATAGACCGCTGGCTCTGCTTTACGTTGCTATCGATGGGTGATGAAGGGGTCGTTGAAGGTCAAGGTCATCCTCTGACGGGTTCGTTGTGGGTGCCGCTGATGGGGTACTCCAAGAGTACCTGATGAGCCCTTTGTATATAGTGACGAAAGAGGATATACGCTTGTACATTTTCGCCTACATTTGCAGACTTCTTATCTTTCAGACTATCCAACCATCCAACCATCCAACAAACCAACAAACCAACAAACTAAAAATCTTTTTACCTACTTCAGCAACTCGGTCGCCTGATCAATCTGCTTCACTATGATACCGCTCCACCTCTGCACAAGAACACACGCATACATTAGCAAACACTCAACACGAACCCCGATCTCGCACGCGACAAGACTCACCTCAGCATTCGTCCTGTTTCCCTCATCAATACTCTCCACCAACCCCGGAAACGTCGCCCCCGCATACCCGGTCCAAAGCCCCGGCGCAAAAACAACATGCTTGAACCAATTCCTCCCGTCCAGCCCCGCCTGGTACAAAAACTGCCTCTCGAAATTTTTGTATTTGTCGTTGACCCGCTTGACTTCGTAGTATAGCTTTACCTTCTCCCACCATTTCCACCAGGGCACGTCTGCGCCGAGGGAGGCGCCGAGGGATGCGGCGTAGGCGTCGAAGTGCGCGCTTGCGTTGTGGAGGTTTGAGATTGCTTTTTTGAGGTGTGCGAAGGAGAGGGCTAGAGTGTTGGCTTTGGTGTTCGGAGAGTCAGCCGAGAAAAGGTCAGAGGATTTGACTTTGTCTTCGACGCTTTCGAGGTAGCCTTTCAATCCACTGGCATAGTCTGTGGCGTTGAACTGGATGATGGGTGTCTCGACAAGCCGAGCGGCGAATAGAGCCCAGATCTTGGTGATAGCGATATGGTAGTGCCAGCCTGGATCGCCAAACTTGTCCATCCAGGCGAAGCTGTCGTAGTTGGAGTGGTAATGGTATACAGCATTGTGTGGACCGTTGGCGAAGCCGAGATCTACGCTTGGCACGCCGGCGAAGTCTTGGAAGGCTGTGAAGTCACTTCCGCTTCCCATGGTTGCGATGTGGCCATTCCAGGTATCTCGGACAGTCTGCCCCTTTACGGTCTGATTTGGCGATTGAACCAAGGAAGTGGCTTCGTAGAGTGCTTTGTTAAGGAGTGGACTGGCAGAAGACGCGAAGTTCGGGCCTCGCGTGCCCACGTCAACGTTCAAGTAGGCGATTGCGCTCTTGGAGATCCAGGGGAGGTACTCTTCAACCCATTCTGTGGAGCCGATGAGACCATACTCTTCGCCATCCCAGCTGCAAAAGACGATTGTACGCAGTGGCTTCCAACCTTGCTCGAGCGCCTTTCCGAAGCTTCGCACGACCTCGTTCATGGCTGCAGATCCACTGTTTGGATCACCAGCACCGCCCGCAATCCACGCATCGCGGTGATTACCAAGAATTATTACTTCGTCCGGAAGGGTACCATTGATGATGCCAATAACGTTCCACATGGGCGTCGTGACGTACTCTTGCTCGTTGACCAGATTGAGCACTAGATCATCTGGAGATGGACCAATGTTGTATTCGACGCCTTTATAACCTAAGCCGCCACCCTGCCAGTATTTGTTGAAGTCCGAGGCTTTTGGCCCGTGGCCATTGAGTGCTTTGAGCAATGGGAGAGCATCCAGATAGGATATTGGGATTGAAGGGATTGATGGAATAGCGCGGCTCACGTCCTGACGAGGAACACCAGGCTTCGAAGGGTAACCAGGTGTGGTAGGATCTCCAGGCGCTATACCTATCGTTCCAATAGTCAGCCAAAAGGTCTTTCGTCAACGTGACAGGTGTTAAACTTACTCAAGAATTGAGTGCTCCCTCTCTGCACACTACTCGGGTTCCTAGCTGGTCCATCTGGATAGGTCTTGTAACCATTTGCCTCCGTAACGTCGCCATCCTCCTGAGGATCAGTGTAGATGACAGTGCCAACCATGCCAAGCTCTTGGGCACGTTTCACCTTCAGGCCTCTGAAAACACCCCCATACTTCACAAGGGCAATTTTACCCTCCAAGCTTACGTTTGCCTTTAGAAGATCCTCAAAATCTTGGAACGTTCCGAAATTGACATAGACGTACGGAGCGGTGACGTTACCACTCGCAGAATATCCGTGGAATGTCGGTATACGGCCTTTGAGGCTGCTAGTGGGATCCTCCTCAAGCACGTCCTCTTCAAGGCTCGCTTCGAATTTGACTTTGTATTGTGACTCTCTCTTCGTTCCCATATCCTCTTTCCCGACCATCTCTCTTTTATCCTTCCCGCTCTTCTCTAACAGCGCCAACCGATGGCCTGCTGGATAATTGACATAGACATCATACGATACGATGGTCGAATCCATAACGCCAAACTCTTGCCACTTCTCCCTTGTCCACAGAGCTTGACTGAAGTTCTTGCCCGCTAGATGTGGGCCTGCGGTATAGTATTCGCTCCATTCTTTAGCCTTATCTTCTTTTGGTGTTGTCAACAGTATGTCCTGCAATTCTTTGTATGAGAGCCCCTCGCTTGCCGGCCACGATTTATGAGGATATGGTGATGACCACGGGAAGTACGGGGAGATGCCGTAACCGTGACGATTCGATGATGGCAAAAGGCCTATAGGTAGCAGGAACAAGGCAACAATGATAAGTAGAGTGGTAGTAAGGGCAATTGTGGAGAACCGGCGAATGATGCTATGAGAATAACGCTGCCGTGGGGGAGCGACCCCGACGGTCTGAAGCAATGGTGTGTGTTCGTTCGCCATGAGTGCCTTGTCGTTCATGCTGCCCATCGTCAAAGCAAGTCAGCAATGCAGCCTTCCAAGATGCATCTCCTGCCCAAGTCTCCAAACCACGACAGTAATGAGAATAGGAACAAAGCGCGACTGGGACTGAGAGTACCTCAAGTAGTCAGTGCGTAACAAAACTCCACATCCCCATCACCTTCCCCTTCAGCTATGGTCTGTGAAGCTATGGTAGGTCAAACTGGCTCTCGCGCTAAGGATGACAAAGCACTGGAGGTTGGTGGGGTCATTCGGTACAGTACCAAGCGAATGTTTATCTTCACTTCTACGGATATACCCGTCTTGCCCTGCATGATGATGAGTTTCTCCCTTAAAGTCTGCTGGCATGTTACGGTAATTATTCGCCTCATGTCCTGCCCATTTTCTTGAGATGAGAAACAGAAGAGCAGCCATGTTAGATCTTTGCGAAGGCCACATGCATAGCTCTGCCGCTGTCGACTCATGCTGAAGAGATGAGTGGAGTTGATTAGTCAGCACTGTACCGCAAGCAAGGGGAAGGAAAAGAGACAGCTGTTAATAACTTCAAGCAAAGGTCTTCACGACGTTTACACGAAGAATCGAATACGTGGCTACAGATTTATTTGGCTGATCTAAACGTGAGTCAGTGGGCCTGGTTGCCTCTTCAACCAATGCAGTAATACAATCAGAATCACCCATCAATTGAATCTACACAAGGCTAGCGGTCTGAGCTGAACGACGTCTACAAAAAGCACACCATCATCCTTTTTTCGACAATGTACCTTAGCAACGGCGCCAAATACGTCATCTCTATGGACAACCAAACATTGCTCGACTCAGTGGTCGAAGCTATGAGAAGACAACATCTTTGCCTGGGCCCGGACATATCAAGCTTTATCTCTCGCATCAACTCCGGTACCACTGTTCTCTCAGCATGTGTGAATCTTCTCTGCCACCTTCTCGCCGTTATCGTGCTGCACGCCCTGTGCTTGTCTCTGCTAGGTCTCTTCCTGGTTCTAGTTCTGCTGTGTGTTGGGAGATTCCGGGAGGAATACATCAAGGCAAAGAAGGAAGGAGAAAAGGAGGTAGATAAAAAGGAAATCCTAAACAAGGCAGAAGACAAGAGGTGAAAGGAAGGATGCAGCCAGGTAGCAGGGAAGAAAGTCTGGAAGTATGAGAAGGATTGAGCGAGAGTAGCACGCATGTCTGCGGCACACTGACTCTGTGGCTCGTCATCAATATGGCTGCAATTTAAGATGGCTTGGGCGTTTATTTGTGCAGCCTGGCTGGGTATAAAAATTCTGTCTATCTCACCAGCGAGCTTTCCGCACCAATCCATGAGCCTCGAGTGCTTGCAAATGTAGAAGCCATACGACGATATGGAACTATTGATAGGCAACATCACGCAAAGAACATAGTGAGCACTTCTTTGCTTGATCTGTCTAGAAGTAGATCATATCTGCTGCCACACAGAACCTCCTAACGAACGTCTACAGCCCAGTTACTATCCTGAAAGTCTCTGACGACCTTTTCCATGCTGGAGGTTAACCTCCGGCCTTTCCTGTGTTTCGTCTTCGTGATATCTCATGGCGATATAAGTCGGAGTAGCCAAATGTCCTGGTCATCCAGTGGACTAGCACAGTATACTTGAGGGCTTTGCTCAAATGCCGGTGTCAGAAAGCGAGCTACACGCACTAATCACATATCAAGCAACCCTTACTTGGTCCATGACAATCGTATAGCTAAGCCTAGATCTAAACCACAAAGGGCAGTTATAGCCGTAAGGGGTGCTTTCCGACAATTCGCTAGCTGGCAACCGTCATAGCATAGCGCCCGTCACCGGACGTTGGCTAATCCGCATCAGCGAGTAATGGCCTTACGGCGTGCGTAGATCTACGGTAAGACCGGTAGAGCAGGCGTTGTAATTGCTTGTCTCCTGATCTGCCAAGATAATCAAATGCAGTACTCTGTCCGGACTGCCACCATTCCTTTGATGCGGGCAGAAAACACCACACATGATAAACGGAAGATCCCATCAATACCATAGAGACGAGGCCCGCAATGGGCAGAGCCTCACAAATTCTACTACAATCCTCTCTCCACACACATCAGAAACCACCCAAACAAACCCTCCCTCCTCACTTCTCAATACCTCGCCCTAACCCCACCCCACAAATTCTCCTTCCACAAACAACAAACACTCTTCTCCTCACACCAAGCCCTCACAACTGCGGTCCCGACCTCCTCATCCACACCCACTCTCCCCAACCCCTCCGTATTCAGCCAAGCCGCCAGATCCTCGAGCACGATCGGATCGTACATCAGGATCTTTTCGTGCCAGGTGGGATGCTTTGGATCGGTGGTTGGGGGGAAGGTGGTAATTGCTTTTGTGATTTTGAAGAAGAGATGTTTCTGGGCAGCTGTGGGCGTGAGGTTGGGTGTTTGTTCGGCTGTGGGAGAAGTGACGTCTAGAGGTCGAGGTGTGGTGGGTGAAGAGCGACGGCGAGGTGGGGACGGTGTGGGAGGCGTGTCTGAGTCGTCGATCTCTTCGACAGTGATGGCAGTAGGTTTCCTTCTAGTTTTGTCAGGCGTATGAGGTCCAGTCGAGGATGTTGCTGTCTTGCTACGTGCTTCATTGGGCGGCTGCTTGGTGGCTGTGGATGATACAGTGTTTTTCGGCGGTCGTCCTCTTGGCTTCTTGGGTGCCGGTTCTGCTTCATCAGCTGGTTTACCAAGACGTGGTAGCTTCGTCAAAGATGCGGGTTTGCTCTTCTTTGTGGGTGAGGCCTTTGTACTCCGCTTCTGAGGGCTGCACTCCGCTTCAGTAACGGTCGTGCTAACAGTAGAACCGGATGTTGAGAGATTTGCATTCGTTCCCAGCGATTGCAGAGCAACCCTATTCTTACCCTCCCAACACCTTTCCAATAGTGCGATCATCTGATCTCGACTGTTCACAGGCTTAAAGCCATATGAAGCAAGCTCGCTGGCCAGCTGAGTAGTCGGGTAGCCCTCGAAGTTTGGTTTCTGAATGATCTTGGAGGAGCGTACGGTAGTGGTTTTGCCGTTTGCCTTGGTCGCCTTTTTCACCGGAGACTTGCTTCTTGGGCGTTTGCGCAAAGACGCTTCAGCGATAGACTTGGCCATGAAGCGCCGCTCGTCTACATCTGTAGCTTCTTGCTCTTGCCTTGGATTTTCTCTCGCGGCAATCAAAGGCTCAGCATTAGGTAAATCATCTAGAACCATCCAGCTACCGCCTTGATCACTGGCTGTGGCCAAATCGAAATGCCCTAAGCGCTCTTTTGCGGCTTCCCCCTTGGATTTGGTATCCTTATGAACTTGGGAGGCAGGTGATGACTTGGCTAGATCTACCACTTCCGCATCTAAAAGACTACCTTCAAAGTCTCTAGCGGCTCTAGACCATAGATCTCCTGAAGAAAGATAACGAGCAGTTCCTAAGCCCTTGGCCGATCCAGGTCTCGGAGTCTCATCGCCGTATCCCGAATCAACGAATGAGTCCTGGTCAGGCATAGCTTCAGAAACTTTCATGGCCTGCTGTAGGTCTCTTAAGAAAGTCGGGGATTCGTCGCCCACCAGCTGGCTGGAGGTACCAAACAAGACATCTTGATCCTTTACCTTCTTAAGTGCGGACTCCGGAGATAGCAATATAGGTAGCGCAACTGGCCCTTTCTTCGACTTTCGTTTTGCAGCCGTAGATTTAACGGACGATCGCCGCCTAGCAGGCCTTGTCGGAACGTCGACTTGAGTAACGCTGTCTTTATTAATCCCTTGACTATCGCCACTAGCAGCTGGTTCTTGAAGTGCGAAGTACTGAAGTATGGGTGCAGTGGGGGTTGGATCCTCGGGCGCGTATTTTGCAGTCGCTTTCTCTGTGATGGTCAGAGGCTTCTTCTTCGGCGACTTGCTTCTCTTCGCTGGGATAGCAGCAGGCGGGCCGGGAATGGCATTGTCAAGCTACCAATTTAGAGTTAGTATTAACCGCGTAATTCTTCGCATGGAATCACTTGCCTCAATCCGCCGCCGCTTGGTCAACGCTACGCCATCAATGTTTCGTTGGACTTGTGGAGCAAAATTACTCTCAGCTGGTTGGTCGTATCCGAAGCTGGAGCAAAGGTTGCCAAAGCTCTTTGCAGGTTGTTCGAAGGGGCAACCTTGTGCTGCATCCATTGATTCTACAGTAGAACCAGGGCCCCTATTGAACGGCTCAGTCATTCGAGATGTATCTTTGGGTGGAGTCCAGCTTTTCCTCCTCCGAACGGCTTCGTCTAAACCCAGGTCTTGCTCTGCCGTGGGCGGGCTAACCACATGAAGATCATTAGTGCCACTATCAGGTATAGCAGATACTGTGATCACCGCCGCGCTCCTCTTCGTAATAGCCGTCTTCTCAATGCCGTCGTTGGTCCCTGGTTTTGTGATCTTCCCCTTCTTGATTTTGGGCTGCGTCTCATCTTTGTCCTTCCTTACTCGAGGCTTCCTAGGCTTTTTCTCCTTGACCGGGAGCCGGAACTCCTCATGTATCGGGCCTTGACCAACCTCGCCGTCAGTATTCGCGTCCTTCTTTGTCTTTTTACTTGGCGCCCTTGACTTCTTCGGAGCAACAGCACCCTCAACCCCAGCCGGAGCCCGTTTCTTCGGCTTCGTCTTGGCCTTTTCTCCACCATCTAGACCTGACTTGTCCGCCGGGCCGAGGGACCCATACCCTTTCGTTGTGCGCACTCCACTACGCGCGTCCGGATCTAGACCGGGAGATCCGGCCTTTATAAGACTCGCCGCGCTCGCGAAGCCCGCAACAGCTCTCTCCGGTATTTGCGCCGCGCGACTGGCGCTCACCAAGCTTGGTCTCTTCGTCCGCATCAACATAGATGGTGATGGCAGTCCCGGAGAAGAAGACAACATTGCGACAAGCCCTTGCGGTGGTGTTGTTGCGATCACAGACCGGGGTGGAGAGGACGAGAGGACAATAACATCGGCAGTGGCCATTGCGAAGAGGTGGCGCCGCGGGCGGGATGGTAGGAGACGAGCAAGGACCGACAGCTTGGGAGCAGGAGTCACATTGACTTGACTGAGACTGAAGGCTTGGAATTGCGACTTAATGATGCATTGAAGTTCGCAGTTACCAAGTCGCGTTAGCGCCTGAGGTTGCTGGGCGACGACGCCACTCCATTGTCAGGATACAGGTCGGGTGGTCTCACGGAAAGGTCCGTTGGTCTTGACAGGGTTTATCGGAAGACCATCCGACCTTCAAAAATCTCTCAAGACCAACCGAGGTATGTATTATATTTATAATACATA
>JAABUP010001983.1_pt1 | contig 41416 bp, 39 predicted proteins | sample 5559201 | NCBI WGS metagenome assembly JAABUP01 (sample SAMN10711887, study PRJNA513373) | rock metagenome | isolation source: Antarctica rocks | place: Antarctica
ACTGTCGCCGTCAAAACTGACCTTGCCGTCACCGCAGCCTCAAAACACCCAATTAGAGTCTCAATTGAACAAAACCCCCTTTCCTCTATCTCTTTCAGATCTTTCAGATGTGAAGAACACATCGGACTCTTCTAAGGCAATTGACTATCTACTAGAGTATCAATTTGCCTATGAAAAAGATATACTTCTGCAGGATTTCAGGGTTGTCAAACTCTGAGGCCCTAAACACTTTCAATATTGAAAGACTATGACAAAGAAACAAGAACTAGCAAAAGAATATGATGATATACATGAGTGGCAGATCAATAAGGTGCATAGTAAGGCTAAGATCAGACATAAGGCTATGAAATCAAAGAAGAACTCTATAACAGTGAATTTGACTAAGAGTAATAGCTGGTTCAATATAGAGGCTATAATGATTCAATGAGTTGAATTAGGGCTTCAAATTGCAGACAAAGCTAGTTTAAAAGACTGGTGGTATAATGAAGAACATCATAGTACAGTGATGTTGAAGATTTCAAAGCAGAATGCAAAGCAAATGACATTGAATGCTATAGATATAGAGAGAATAGAGGGATAGAACTTTGATTTACTATATAAATTGATGTAATTACAAGTATATTCTTCTAACATTGTATATGTAAACTGCGGAAATGAGCCTCAGAATTGTCATATATTGATAAATTCTCAACCACTAGTTCTATAAACTTCAAAAAGTCATTATAGCATGCTGTCATAGCAGAATGCTTTTTCATTCATGCCTTTAACTGAGCAAAGAACTGTTCTATAGAGTTGAGATTTGATGAATAAAAGGGTAGGTATTTGATATGAACCCCTGCATTTTGACACATGTTGATCAACTTCTGTACATATGTTAGCATAAAGACATCAATTAGTATAGAAAAACATACCTGACTGCAATGAATTGATGCATTATCAAGTACTAAAACAGATCAAGAACCAGAAAATGAAGTGCATAGGAGTAGAACCTTCTTCTTCACAAATGCATTAAATAAAGCTGATGTAAAGAAGCCCTGAATAACTTGTCATGCTATATAGCCCTTCACTGCATATGCAGACAGTATACTTCAGCATTTTAACCTTTTATGTAAGGTGAAGAGAGTTGCCTTGACATCAACAGATGCTCACTTATATTTTCTATCTTTTGTACGTTCATTTGCGGCACTCTTGTCAAGAAAGACTAGTTGATTGACAGTTCATTGACTCAATTGAGTCATTCAATGGTCTCAAAGAAATTGATTATGTTTTAAAGCACGTCTTTAAACCTATAGAATTGCTACCTGATTAGCCACATGAATACCCTATATAGAAATAGCCCTATCTTCTTTCTTGATCAATGAAGTTGTTTTAGTAGTCAACATATACCAGGCTGACTGATCTTCACCTCAAATTTGTTAAACAGAAAGTACTGCATATCTTATTGATTCACTGTAGGTTCCTTGTCAAGATATATAAGCAGTTTTTAATAGATTTGTTAGTAATAGATGATCTATCTTCAGATCTAACCTACCTGCTCCATATCAGGTGTCACCTTCAAACAACAACCTTGTTTTTTCCTCGAGGGGTATAGGGTTCCATATCGTTTGAAGTTCAGTCGATATTGACGTATAGTACGTTCAGAAAGGTGGGTCCTCGTGGCCAGGGCCTCATTACTGACAGGGCCATTCAGAAAGGCAGTCACTAGTAATTGCCTCACGTCCTTATCAGGCTTACTAGGCATTGTGGTGGTGGATAATGGGTGGTAGGTACGTCTATCTGATTTTTTATGGCACCCCTATATTTTTTGGTGGGGTGTGTGCTCGCTACGATTCTGGCATACATTTTCGAAATCCACTGTAACCGCCTTCGTACTCGTGCTCTACCTTGCACAAGGTCTGCGCACCGCTCTCCAAGCTCTCCATGTTCATTTTGTTTTGTATAGATGGCTTCGCACCTTGACCTCCAGAATCCGTACTGCGCAGCAATGTGGTGTAACCTCCATCCCGCGAACGGCTCAAGGGCGGAGCAGAGCCCGCTAGACCGGCCATGATCTCGGTCTAAGCATATTGCTGGGTCTCCATAACGTGGAGAGCGACGACGTGCAATGATGGAGCTTTGCCCATGCGCTGTACTCTACTTGTAGAATAGACTCTGTGGTCGTCGCGAAGCGTGTGGAATCGGTGGTCGATCGATGTATCAAGGTCCGAAACGTCGCCGGTGTGCTGGTTCCGGATGAGTGCTGACCACTCATAGGTATGCCTATGGGCGTGTATCGATGGCGGACTCGGACGACCTGAATAACTTTGCCAGAGAGAAGCTTCTGAGCGGTATTTAGACTCGTCCAGTCCTCAGCAACCGGATCTACATCATACTACCATAACCTGCCTAACGCTGCCGGCGGTTACATTCCAGTCAAGCTGAGGCAATAACCTTTGTCATGGCCGCAGACTCTTCATCCGCCTCTCTAGCAACCCAAGGAGCCCGGTCACGATTATCTCAGGCTCGCCAACAAGATCCCATTTCTCTGCCGCGATCTTCAGCCAACGATGCTTCGAACCCCTTGAAGACGCCGATACCTTCTCTGAAGTCTCCCAATGGGTCTTACAGTGGTAAAACGATCCTGGGTAGCCCCGAAAGGCAGCGTAACATGTCACTCTCATCGACAGATATTGATCCGGCAGTCGATGGTGGGCCCATCAACGATAAAGCTGATGATACAAAACCGAAGAAAAGGCCAAGTACGGAAGTCTTGGGTTATCCGCGGAGGCGGGCTACTATCGCGGTACGCTTGCAGCTGGGGGTTATCTGTAGAGTGAACCTGACGTTCAGCATAGTGCCAGATATGCCGGTCAAGAAAGTCGCGTTGCGATGGTGCGAGACCCAAGTGCCGCCTGTGCACGAATCTGAAAGCAAACTGCATATATCGAGAGCCTGGCATCAAGTTAGATGCTGGTGATCATCTTATCCTTGAGCATCTTTCGCGAATCGAGAACCTCCTACAGTCGAATATGGTGGGGCAGGCGCACAGCTCTGCGCCATCATCCAATTCCCCAACCACGAGCAACGGCACAAATACCAGCAGTGAGGACATCATGACAAAAAGTGCTGGCACCTTTGCAGCTGGCGTCGGTGCAATACAAGTCGCAGGATTTGGAACCTGGACTAACGCACCGGCGAATATCTCCACTATGCCTAGGATTCATTCAACACCAGCCCTTCACTTGCTACAGTGGCCAATGATTCGCGATCTGGTATCACAGCCCTACGATCCACAGAACCTGCTCCAACTAGAGATGGCTCGCGAACCACTCCAACTGAGCACTTCGTTGAGTCTAGACTTGTCAAACACTGCGGCATACGTCCAGACATTCTTTGAGCGTGTCAATGTTTGGTACGCGTGTGTAAATCCTTATAGTTGGACGAACTACTACAGGATCGCTCTATCTCAAGGTTTTCGAGAAGGCGCAGAGAGTTGTATCGTCTTGTTGGTTCTGGCACTCGGAAACGCAGGCAGCGCAGGTAGCATTTCTAACGTCCCGCAAGACGAAGAACCTCAGGGGATGCCATATTTTGCGGCAGCTTGGGGCTTGCTCCCAGGGCTGATGACGAGGAATACGATGATGTCCGCGCAATGCATGATCCTGACCTCGGCGTACTTATTCTACTTAGTCCGGCCTTTGGAGGCTTGGACATTGCTAAACAGCACAAGCGTGAAGCTACAACTCTTGTTGGGCGGACCAGGTAGGATACCTCCCCATCTGAAGGAACTCAGCGAAAGGGTCTATTGGAATGCCTTGCTCTTTGAAAGTGATCTCCTGGCTGAATTGGATTTACCACACTCTGGAATAGTGCAATTCGAGGAAACCGTTGGACTGCCTGGAGGTTTCGAGGAAGAGGAGGAAGAACCTGTAGGCAGGGACGAACTATGGTATTTCCTCGCAGAGATCGCGCTACGAAGATTACTGAATAGAGTGAGCCATCTTATCTATTCGAAAGGATCGACGGCATCCACCACCTCTCTAGAGCCAGTTGTTGCCGAGCTCGATTATCAGCTTACCCAATGGTCTGAAAGTCTACCACTTCCTTTGCAATTTCCTTCGAGTCGAGTGCCTCTATCCAACCCTGTGCAAACTGTGTTGCGGCTACGATACTTCGCCTGTCGAACGATCATCTTCCGGCCGTACATCCTTGCGGTGCTCGACAACGAGCAAGCTGCGCTGGACTCTGGTGTAAGAGAAAATTGCCGGAAATGCTTGGACGCTTGCATTCGACAGCTGGAACATATCACAGCACACCATGCGGGCCATATGCCATATTTATGGCAAGGCACTTTGTCAATAGTGTCTCAGACTTTGCTTGTCATGGGCGCGACAATGTCTCCTTCACTCTCCGCGCTTCTTCCCCGTCCGCACCAGATGGACATCATTATCAAAGACGTATTATTCGAGATTGAGCGATACGCGCATCTTGCACCGAGTTTACGGCTATCCGCGGAGATTGTCCGGGAGGCGGAAGAGAGGCGGCAGATGTTCCTCCGGTCAGCAGGTCTGAAAGACTGAGGTTTGGATGGAGTTGGTTATAAGATGAGACCACGGCTTTGAAATTATACCCGGCTCTTCATATTTTGATGTCACAGCTATCTACGATACCCTTAATCCATACAGCATTCTGACTCAGCCGGTTCTCAATGGCGGATGAGTCTTCGATGCGCACGCGTGCATGTTGCCTGTCGGTGCGATCTCAACTCATCTTGCGATCTTGAGTTCACCACCCGCCAGTGCTCGATGATGGTGAGGGGGAATCTGACGATATACAAGCAGCATTCCCTCTTGTAGCTATATTACGAAGAGACGTATGTTGCCGCCGAGTCTGTCGTTGCGTACGTTGGGTATAAAGCATTGCGGCTTTCGTCTCGACGAACAGGTCTTAGAGGCCAGAGAGCCAACCAAGGTCAAATAGTTCCCTTGAAGGCAGTAATGAATTACAATGTAAAGATAGATGCTAAACTGGCAATGACGATGTAATTTATTGCGAACCGACACCTAATTTGTTCGGTGGTTAAAGGCCTTAGCTGTTCGTAGAGAGTACGAAGCACTTCGTGGATGGGAGGGAAACATTGGGCTTCGGTGGACGTCTTCCGGGCGGTCCTACTGTACAGTATCTCTACCATGAACCTTTCATAGAGCGATTCTGAAGTATTTCCAGTCCTGGAAGAACAAAGAAGTAGCAACATAGCGACTCATGTTATACTCTAGAATCTAGAATTCCAAGGCCTACAGTAGGTCATGCTCACTCGGGCAGGGGTCTCGTCAACATGCATGATGCATGCGTTTGCTTGTGACACGGCGCCTCACAAACGCGCCGTTACAAACAATTCCCGATAGACCACACACACCTCATCCAATTGATACCATCACAGGATATTCAAAGACAGACGTGTGTTGTTCTATGTTTAGTACATGTAGGTTGGCTTCTGCCAAAGGGACAGCCGGTCAACGAACCTCGGTCTCAGATGGCGGTGTGACTACCCAATTGACTGACCTGCTCTAGCCATGACTTACAGATGCTAGAGAGATGATCGTGGTCATGAGTACTCTACAGAGATAGAGAAGCTAGCTTTACATCCAGGACAGTTCTACGGACATGTGAATATGTCAGAGCTGCTGGTCAACTGAAACGGACTCACTTCACATATACAGCTTCGAACCACAAACACACAACATCGGAGAGCCTGAGCACGGAGACCTGCCTCTGCCACGTTCAAGCCAGTCACACCAAGCGGTGAAGGTGCAGTAGCTCTACTCGTTACGATATTCGTGCATGACGCCGTCCTGTCAACAGAACAAACTCTCATCTAAGTTTCCGCTTCAGTCAACGTAGCACGAATTCTGTGGGTCTTCGTGGAGGTGTCTTTACTAGTCAAATACCACGAGGTCCGGCCTGGCTTACCTACTTCTGCCGGCAAGAGATTTTGGGAGACAAATAATATAGCTACGACCATCCCGCAGAACCTGCACCCAAGGTCAAGCGGAGGAGCAGACGTCTCCCCACCACTACAATTGAATCTGATCTCTTTAATTGCTCCACTCGACCAGACTTGAGACCACCCCATCCGACAGGTACGTCAATACAATATGCACAACAAACGGCCAGTTACTGACCATTTAGCAGCCTTCGAGGTATGATGCCATAGTGTACTAGAGTTATGACTTATGGATATCCCCCTTCCTACCGGTTGAGGAATTGACCTGAGCCGGGTCTTGGACTCAGCACTGGACAAACTCTGCAATAAATCCTATCGATCAACATGACCTCTTCTCTTCGATCAGTCAAAAAAGACGAAGGGAGTTTCACCACTTCGAGTACTGTGCCCGGCGCAACCACGTTTGGTGACGAGAAGTGTAACAAGCAGTCAATGGAAGGAAGATACTCAGAAACACACCGGCCAGTAGAGATGAACCGGAAAGACAGTGGTTTTGCGGAGACCCATAAGGAGATTCAATGGCAGGTACAAGACAAGCAGCCACATCAAGGAATATTGGAGGAAGAAGCAGCGGTATCGCCAAGCCTCACTCCGGTTTCGAAGCAAAGTAATCCAACCGATATCGAAAGCCAAGGTCTAACAAGACATCGGCCAAATCGTCCACCAACGTGTATGGTCTCCTCGCGCTCTCGGTCTCACGATCATCGATCTTCCATTTCCACATCTTCCCATCGAACAAGCAGCCGTCGGAGCTCTACGTCAAGACCATCAGTAAACATTCACCAAACGTCGCGGCCTTTTCTGCTTCATGCTGCAAGTTCCTTCCGCAGACAACCGACAATTCATAATAGAGTCCGTCCAGCTATCTCTCTCAGGACGACTAGTGCTCCAATAGCACGGGGTCATGCCAACGATCCTTTCGCTATACACTACAACAGCTGCCGTCTTTTTCAGTCACCCGGTGCCATCATAGCTTATCAGCAATTTCCCTCCCCGGCAGACTCGACCGAAAATTTGACGAGGAGTAGCATGCCTTCGTTACGCCAAGGTTCGGAGACGGCATATGAAAGCATTCCGCCTATCTCAAGTCTTCTCCATATCACTACCGTTGACGAAAAAGGCTTACCTTACGAATCGATCTCTAATGGACATATCCCAGCTACAGTCATCGATTGGACTTCTCCGTCAACCCGCCGGCGAGAACACGAGAAAATTGACAAGTCATCCCGTGGCTTTCGCGGATGGTGGCGTCGGGTTGCACCTCGATGGTGCTCGAGTGCTAGCAGGACTGGCTTTTATGCAGGGGATGATGATAGTGATGCCGGGAGTGTCAGGAGATATAGGGTTGATTTGCCAGATGACGAAGATGACAATAAAGAAATGCCAGTGAAGGTCAAGGAGACTCAGAAGCGGCCATCTCTGGCGATTGTACAGAGGTCCTGGAGTTGCTTCAGCTTTCATAACAAACAGGCGGTCAAACATGGCGTCTGAACACATACTCTCGTACTAGCGAAGGTATCCCATCTGTGATCTTCTGCATAGCGTCGGAAGCGAATACCCCTAGATGGCGTTAGGGCGTTAGATCTATATCTTTTTCCACTATCTAGAATTCATAACATCAAGACTCTTCGACTTCCATCTGATTCTGTCCTCGGTTTTCAGCCGCGCATCCATCCGGCAGATGACAGACAGATAACCATGACCAACCCCGGAAAAGTATCTCATCATCGTCGGACACCACATACATGTACGAACACAGTTTGGTGTCCTTTCTTTTGCCTCAAGGTTTCGGAGACCGGACGCATATACAAACTACTCGTTACAGTACCAAAACCTTGCCTGTCCTGATCTGTCCTGATCTGATTCTGACCTAGTCTGAGCTTACAACGCCGATAAATATCTGTACAAGCAGGTATAATACCTACGACAGTCAAGAAGGTCAGGTACCACTTCACCCGTCTCCACCGCTCAGTCACGATAGCTGTTGGGCTGAAAGGCAGCAGAACGTGGTGTGGGGTGGTGAGGTGGCGGCATCTGGACGGCATCCCGTCTCTGTTAGGTACGCATGATATAGACACTGTAGAGAGGGTGAAAGCATGGGATCATCAACGTTGTGTGTAGTCGTTGATATTGGAAGATGAGATTGATACGGGTCAATTCTATGTGCGTCGGTGCGGAAGCATCCCATTGTGTTACACATGTAGGATATGAACATCTATATGAACGCCCCACCACTAGGTCCACCGCCTCGACCTTCCCAATCCTTTACATTCTTCATTTCCCGATCGCTCTCACTGTCGTCATCTTCCCTTTTCGACACCGGCATAACGTTCCTCGATTCCGGCGAAGTACCACCATAGTCCCATATCTCCCTCTGTTCCTCGTAGTCTTCGAGCTCCTTTTCTTCCCTTATCGCTACTGCCGCGGACGCGCTAGGTTTTGTTGTCCTCCCCTCTATCTGCCAATCATCATCATCAGAGGTGTAATCCGGTAGCGGCAGCATAGCTGACGAATCACCTTTCACCAGCCCCAATCGCTCTTCTTCCGTTGCGTTTTTGGTTCCGGGGATATTCTGTTCTTTACTGCTCGGTCGTGATCCGAGGCCAACTCTCGACGACGGCCGATGCGAGTGAATGCTATCCACGGAGCCATCGTTCTTATGCCGATGGAATACGTTGTGGAAAGAAAACTGCCTCTTCGCCGTATGCGGAAGAGGCTCTGGTGCGAGACTACCTCGGGATTTCGCCCTCTCCTGGCCAACCTCATCTGCCCACATGATTGGGTGTCCATGCAGTCCCGGGAATACCCCACTGCTGCCACCGGATCCATCCATGCCATCACGTTGAAGACCAGGGGGGAGGCCATAGACATGCGACATCTCCATTGATTCCTCGGTTGCAGCTACGTCTTTTCCTTTGTAGGATGTCTCGGTGAAGTCGTCTGGATGCATTGAATTGTGAGGGTCGGGGATGTCAGCCCCGGGGTGTTTCCTGTGTATAACGCTGTGCGCCCGGCGTCTTACACTATCCAAAAAGCCACCATCTTCGACGCCCTCTTCGTGACTGGTCCTACGGTGCTCGGGCCCCGTCTCGTCCGGGAAGTAGGTTAAACCCAGCGGTGGATGTAAAGTTTTCCTCCTCTGCAGTCCTCCTGCCGGCTCTCTCAAGGTTGTCCTCCGTCTTCTCAACCCATCCCACTCGTATTGCTCGTTCTCCCCAATCGGCTCCATTTGGTCCTTTAGCCGCTCTTCATGAATTCTCTTCGCTTCTGCAGCTTCGAGTTTCTGCCGTGACGTTGATAGCCTTCGAATGATAGCGGCAGTACCACGGATTGCGTCGGCCTTAGGTTCCGATTCAGGCTGTTCTTGTTCTGCAACTGTTCGGACTTGGTCAAGGTCGCCGCTAAAGACTGCTGCGTCTGGTACGTCTTTGGCGGATTTGGAAAGCTGAAGGAGAATAACACCGGCGCAGATTTGCAGGAATCCCATGACTACCGTAGCGATGGACGTCGGTGACCCTTTGAACCCGCGGAACAAAATTGCGGAAGTGACGATGGTCGAGCTCGTAAAGAAGACGTAGTATGTAGGAGTAACTAAGGCGGCATTAAAGATGTTGAGAGCTTTCTGGATAGCGGATCTAGTTAGACATCTTTCAGAAACGAAGGAGGCTTGAAAACTCACGTTAAGGTAGATGATCTCGGTAACCAACGTAGCAACCACAAAAACGAACAGTACGTAAAGAAACCATTGATTGAACTGCGCCGTTCCTCCAGCTTGAGCTACAACTGCAGCACCAAGCCCTTGAGTAGCAACCACGCTCAAGCCCCCAATCAGACTGCAAACGCTCAGATATACCAGCATGCTCTTCTTACCGTATCTCGGTCCCACCCAAAGCGCGATGAAAGCACTGCCAATGATGATAACCCCAGCATAACTCAAGAATCCAGGCGCGATCACAAAATGCTTCATCTCTTGTATCGTAGCCGCCGAAGATTGCGCTGGCGCATTCATAACGATAACCACCGACCCTATTATACAATTGAAACATCCAATCTTCCCAACAAAACTCAGCCGCTCCTTCAAGAAGATGGCCGATAAGATGGTAGTGATGACGACAGACAACGCTCCTAATGGTGTGACCAAGATCGCATCGACGAAAGCGTAGGCGACAAAATTGCAGATCTCTCCGATTATCATCAATGTCATGCCCGACCACCAGTACGCATTCTTGAGATATCCATAACCTTCACCTGCCTCCTCATTGTACTTGACATTAGCCTTGAGTAGCCCAGTCTTCTTTAGGACGAACGAGACGCCAATGAAGACGCCAGACGCGATTGCTAAGGAGATACCGACTGCTTTGTAGACTGGAGGGCGAGTGGCTGTGGAAGGATTCGATGCGGCTCGGGCGTAGACCAGGTTTGCGGTGGAGAGGAGGTCTGCAGTGGTGTCCATGACGGCGTGAAAGTAGAACGCTTCAATCGATACTTAAAGAGAGTAGCTGTTTCTCCTGGGAAAAAATGAGGCAGTCTATGTACTGGGTAAGGCTAGGCGAGGTATAGAGACTGGACAGTTGAACTAGGAACAGAAAATCGAATATCGGAGATTCGTAGTCGTGATATCGTTACAAACGAGTCATGAGATGCTGCTAATCACAGAACTCTTATCGAAGACCCCGTGACTGGTACAAAACGTGTGCCTGTCGTCCTCGCGGCACGAAGCCAATGGAGGGAGGAAGGTACGTAGAGATTGGAGCTCCGCTGGTGTGCTGGAAGTAGTCTCTCTGGCTGTGAGTCCCGGAGTCCTCATGAGTGGGCTCCCGAGGTGCAAAAAACCAGTGATTCTTCGCCGTAGCACTCGGAACTTTGATAATTTATGTTAGTGCCACGGGTCTCGAACTTCCACTCGCTTGCGCAACTCTTCGAGGCGCAGCAACCAGCGATGGGCTTAGAGTAGTGGATATGGTACTCGTTGGAGATCCGGGGTTGATAGATCCGAAAGCGTGATGGCAGATGTCGGGTTAGAATGAAGCCGCAAAGGTATGGACAGTAATTAATTGTTGAGGATGAAGCCGTCTTGCAGATGTGTCGTCAAGGAGGATCTCCAGGGTTCAAAACAAGCAAGCCACTGACTCCATGTAGTTAGTCGAGCGACCGTCGTTGATCTATCCTCATTGGTACTGATGACTTTACGACAGCGTGCTATATTTATCTTCATTTTGCATTTACATTTCTTCTGTTTCTTCAGGAGCAATTAATATATTAATAACATAACATTGAATGGGTTGTCAAGACAGATGAACGAGATGGGGACGATCGCCATGCTATGACGTCACTATCGATGATCTGCTATTTAGCAGCCAGACCGACGCTCTACAGTGACGGGATGACATCTAGAGCGTCTACATCAACGATATCGAAAGTCTTCGATTATAATGCAACGGTAAAGGACCCTTCAATTCCAAGATCTGATCACAACATATGCTGTTAGATCGTAGACTCATGATTCCGTCATCCTGCGAACAGTTCTGACAATGGAATCCGAGATGCTATCACTATATCACATGAACCATACAAATCATTTCTCATGACAGTAGGAGCCGGACCTGGGAGTCAGCCAGCTATGTGCTCATTCCTAGAGTCGAGCTTGGAAGCCAGCAACAAGGCCCCTGAGCGGTTTTGTCACCCCTCTCCAACCATCAAAACGCCGCGAAGCTCCCATAAACATCGAAGCACAGACCAGCTGATGAAATGGTATCTTAATTATAAATCGCCAATCATACATCAAAGCGAAGGATCCCTATCCGAGCGCCGACGATCGTACTGAAGAGGATGCATGCCTATCTTCCAGTAAACTCGGGCTTCCTCGCCATATTGACCATGGGAGGTGGACCATCGGTGTCTGGGTACGGTAGCTTGACGTTGCCATTACCCCTCGGGGAGGTATTTGGTCTCCGTGGATCTCGACCATCTGGGTAGGGCAAAGGCGTCTTCGGAGGAAGCGGTGGAGGACTCCGCCTCGCATGACCCTCGTTACTCCTCCGTGGTGATGTTGAGAATGAGCTTTCCGAGATGCGGGGATCGTCTCCACGATATTGCTCACTGCTGTGCCTGTAAGACGACGACTCACCTGAGCGTCGTGGAGGTGGGATCGTATCTGCTGGCTGTGGAAATTCGTCAGAAGATATGACAGTGAACTTATCCTGTGACGATGAAAATTGCTGATAGGGATGTGGTGGGTTTACAGGGTATTGTAAGCCGGGTCTTTGTTGAGGTGATGCCGGCGGTAGATCTTCTCCGGGCAATTCGACCGCCAAAGGATCCGATGGCGGAGGAACATCAGGCAGTGGCCGCTCATATCCTTCCAACTCTCCTGCAGTGGTGTACGGAGTGTGTCGCCTGCGTGCCCTTTCTATCCTGGCCATCTTTGCTGACGCATCCACATTGATCCTCTGCACCTCGCTCTTCGCCAAGTACCTCCTCGTGTTAGTGCTAATATCTGCCAGTCGATTCCACTCGTTCATTCCAAAATCACCAACTCCGACTTCAACATTCAGTCGATAGTAATTGTCCGGATTCACCCCCCGCTTCGCTAAATACTCATTCATCATGTACTGATGAGTATCCTCGCATCCCTCGATTTTCGATATCAACCTTCGTCTAGCTTCGGCAAAGTCTCCCATACCACTGCCTACAAATCCTTCCCACCATTCGTGCTGCCTGTTGTTCGTCCCACTAGGTCTTTTCCCGGTACCAATGCTTAAGAAGACGCCGACTTCCCTGCCTGGCCACTCGTTGACCGCGGCCTCGTCGAGAACCTGCGGAGCTGGGTTGTATTTTCCGGCCCCTTCGTCGATGAAGACGGATTGTCCGATTTGAATAGGCTTGAAGGCAAGTCCAGTGGCACATGTAGCGCGCCCTGCTTGCCATATCGTACAATTGAACTCGGGCGGTGGCTCTTTTCGAGAGTCGTACGAGCGTAGTAGGGCTGATGAGCCATTCTTGGAAGTTCCTTTGTAGACAGCAGTAACGGCGCTATCACTATCAGCTATGCCCTCTACGATGGACGAAGACGTGACACGACTTACGTCTTCGTTCGATTCTCCCTTGTGTCGTACAGGTACGCGTTCGGATTACCCCACCTCATCGCACCCATCGGTCCTCTGGCAGATACTGGGCTGAACGCGCCAGCTGTACTCGTGCTCGCCCGGCTCGTGCTTCTTTGTGGTCCAAACCCGGGTCCACTAACAGTACTCGCAGGCGTACCTGGACTCATGAACAAATCTTTGCCTCCGTTCGCAGATCCATCATTGCCCTCATCACCGAATATCGTGTGTTCTCTCACACAGTCTCGGATCGCGTCCTCCAACTTGGAAGCCTTGAAAAGCGTAGATCGGTACGGTATGCCAGCTATCGTCTTGTCCGTTTCAAAGACTCTTCGTGTCATGCGAACGTAGACTTCTTTGCAGGTTTCGAGGTCTAATCGTAATCGGCCCAGCATGATCGCGATAAGTCCTCCGGTTCCCGTGCCAGCGATAAGGTCGAAATGATCGCATGGTTTCGGTATTTGATCTCTTCGTGGAGCCTTCCCTTCACACTCAACATATGTCCTGTACATGAGCTCCTGGAGTAGAATAAGCATAGAGTAGCCTCGGACGCCCCCGCCATCTGTGCGCAACAGATCAGTAAAGGTCGCACACGAACTGACTATGAAGCAACAAGCTTCAACTCCAAACTCACCGAGAGAGAGTACCCGAAGCGGCGGCCCTTTCGTTGTGTCTTTACGGCGAAGATTCATGAACTCCATGTCCTGCGGTTCGCGCCTCTGTCGTGATGTTTCGAATGGCGGGTCTTTCGAAGCTTCTACCCAAACCTGCTGACGATGATAATAGTTGTTTGCGCTCAAAGGCCGAGTGATTGGAACTTGCTATGGACTGTGAATGCTTATTGGAGGGTACTGGAATATTAAGTAGACAGTAGAGTACGTCGAGGCTGAACGAGTGGCGGACGTCAGCTTCGATACAGAGTTAGGCTGTGGTGAATGCCTGCAGGGCTAACGCTTGTTCGGGAGTCACTGCAGCGGCAACTAATAATACCTTCGAAGACTGCACTAAGCAGGAAGCCCTGAATTCTATGATCTGCAACGCAGTACGACGGACCATTGAACAGCGAAGAAATCAAGTACGTTGAAGATCTACAATATTGACTTGCAATCGGAAGATGAGGGGTCCGTCATGGCACACAGACATCCGGATCAGCAGCCTTCAAGCGACTGTGGCTGTGCAAGTCTTCCTGCAGTTGTATCCGAGTAGGTCCACATCAAACTCGTCTTCATGCCCTAGATGGTCGCAGAGGTTCGGATCTCCAGGAAATGCATGATAAAGTACTCAATGCTCATTGCTATCAATATTCAAAGCACGAAAAACGTCGACCGTGACACCGCATCTGCAAGCTAAGATCATGGGAGTCTGTCGACTCTGATCTTGTGATGTTGGACCCAACAGTACATGTAGAATAGGTATTTCTGATCAACCTGGGCAATGGTTGCTCTCGCCGTTCAGTTTACGCAGCAAGTCTTAGCGCCCAACTCTCGGAGCTGGCGTTCCTGTCGATCCAAAAGCAAGCTAAGGCCAGAAAGGGATATCTCACCCCGCATGGCCTTTATCGATAAGAATGGGAACTGCGGGGTGAACGGCAACGATGTTTTCGACGACAAGCAGGTGCAAGTCAATCAGACCCAGAAACATAGCATAGCATCACCCAACTGCCAATCCGATCCTGCCCATCCTACACATCTTCATCCGGGATCTTTTCCATATCGTAAGAGAAGCGACGATTGCTGTAGCATCAAGTAACGCAGAAAGGCCCACCAAGAGGAGTGACCATGAGAATCAGTCAGGTGATTATGAGGAGCAGGTATTCGTTTATGCAGGATCATTGCTGATGTGAAGAATCTGGATAGCTCTATACGTACCCTATCAAGTCGCTCCGAGGAACTCCCCTAACCAGCGCTGAGGTTACCAAACACGGGTTCCCCTATGACCGCAGATTCATGATCTTGAAGGTGCACCGCGAAGATGATACTACCCCAAGTGCCAGACGTCTGGAGAATATGCATATTGCCTTCTTCGCTGAGATGGGGCTTTTTCTCCAAGACCTGAAGATATCCAATCCTGGAGATGCTACCACTGGGAAGATCGTGGTGACCTATCAAGGACCGGGTGGAGAGCAAAGCAGGAGTCTCGAGATCCCGATCCTGCCCGAAACACCCAATCTAGAGACTATCGAAGTTACTATGCACAAGAGTCCGACCAAAGCTTACGACATGGGCTCAGAATACAACGAGTGGTTCTCCAAATGCTTCGGCTACGAGGTACTCCTTGCATATTTGGGGGAGAATCTCAGGCCTGTTCTAGGAAATCTATCGCCAAACGCTGCCAATGGACAACCCGCTAAGAGCAATTCTTGGCTCTCAGGCATCACAAACAGTATACCTCTACTGAGTACATCCAAGGAGGAGCGGGAAGGCATCACCTTTGCAGACGTAGCACCCTTCTTAGTGATAACAGAGGAATCTCTTGCTGAGGTCTCGACTCGTCTGCCTGAGGGTGAAGAGATGGACATTACCAAGTTCCGTCCTAATATTGTCCTCTCGGGCTCTACGACCGCGTACGATGAAGATTTCTGGGGAGGCATCAGGATTTGCGATGATGTTGACATTGTACTGACACAGAACTGCGCACGGTGTGTAAGTCTCAACGTCGACTATGCGACGGGGAAGCCAGGCACAGGGGAAGCCGGCACGATCTTGAAGAAGCTCATGAAAGATCGAAGAGTCGATTCTGGGGTAAAATACAGTCCTGTATTTGGGCGATATGGGTTTCTCACAAAAGAGGCGGAGGGAAGGATGATAGCTATTGGGAATGAGGTCACTGTTACGAAGAGTAATCCAGAACGGACGAAATTTGGTAGGTGATAAATAATTGATATCGGAAGGAACATCTACTGACGCTGCTGTTGTCTAGACTGGCCAGGCTTGACGAGTTGAATGCATTAAAATCAACATGAGAGCATCCAGGCGCAATCTGAGTACCCTGCTTCCTGCTTCATCGTTGACTACCGTGATTCTAGTCGTCTTTCCATGCTAGATACGTTAGTGACGCGATAGCAAGCACAGTATGCTACTCACATTGTTCTGTGTCCTGGAAGACTTCCGCGTGGCCACTTTCAGATTCATCCGGACCCCTATAATGAGATCTATCGTCTTCACACCTATCTGCGTCAGGCTGCCATAGGTTCTTACTCTTATTAAGATATCCAAGTACTAGGTCAATCTCCTTAAGAAGCTCCTGAAGGTGCGCGTGGCGTTTGTGGGCCCCTCTGGAGAGCTGGCTCATGTCTCGGAATGCCGAATCGAGTTTCTTCATCATTCGGGATAAGCCCTCAGCTTCGGTAATAGACCCATGATGACTCCTTGAACGTGTAGACGAAGGGGCTGCGCTCATCACCATTTCGAAAGCCTTCTGGATCTCCTCAGCGCTGTTCCGAAAACCCGTCGTATCGCAGCCAAGGTCATTAGGTTGTCCTGCGTAATCGGCACCATCCTCTGAAAGTCCGTGGGGATCATGGCTCATGCTTTTGTCAGCCATCTTTGCTCTCATCGTCCATAGTTTATCAAGTAACTCCGGCCCCGCGTAACGTCTGATACCTCGGGTCTCTTCCTCATAGTCGCGATCAAAGTCCTCATAAAAGACGTGAGCTTCGCTAAGTGTGTCATAGAGGTAACCTATAGCAGGCTGAAGTTCCATCTTTGTCGATCGATGACGCTGTCGAATGCCACTGTTGCGCTCGCGGGCAACGTCATACCCATCGCCGCCACTGTAGTGACGACTGTCGAGAAATCTCCTCAAAGCATGTCTGCCTTTGTTTTCTTCGCCATAGCCGCGATCTCTGCCATAACGTGGTTGGGTTGGACCCCTACTACGGGAGGATTCCTTCTCATAGCTCATCACGCACTTGCGTTCTGGGTGAGGCAGGCTGATGCTGGTGGGTCGAAGGATTGAAACGGTACAGTCCCGGATCCTGGGTTGGTTCAAATGACAATCTTATAACTCCGAAACCTTGAGGTAAGAACGGAAGTGTCATGCTATGTTTGGTCCTGTAAAAGGCGTCATCAGCGTGACAGCCGCATTGTTTGCTCGCGCCTGCCAGCATGGCGGTTGCACGAGACCACGAGGCCCTGCGAACAGCCGTACTTATAAGGCGATCCCGGATAAGGTCATGTTGGAAGGTTCGCGCTGTACATCTAGATTACTTGGTAAGTGAGAAAGATAAGCACGATATGTATCATTGGAGAACAAATGCCGCATTCGTAGTTTCGAGGCTTCGGCGTTGGCCTCAGGCGGGCGATGACAGCTGTGGCTGTCTATTTGGCACCCCTGAACCGAAGACTATCTTGAGGGCACTCGATGGATTCTCCACCGATAAGAGTAGGGTTCCAGATTCTCATAGCACGATGTGAAGGTCGGTTATGCTCCATGTATTCGATGCACACCGAGGCGGACCGTTGACAAAGAGTGATGGCCGGAAGTTGCCGCCAAGTTCGACGTCATTGCTATTGTAAGTTCCATGAATGGGACTTCGTACATAGCTTGTTTTTGATGTGCCGGATTAGAGGATCGGTATCCCTAAGGAAAGCGACTAGTCGTATCATCAGACCAGCGTTCAGGCTGTTTGCAACCATGGCATCCGAGTTCCCACCAGCCTCTGTCAAACCGTTGTCTGAAGAAATAGCAGCCTTGCTTAAAGAGAAGAAGGAGACAATCTCAATTGCCGAAACTGTTCGGAAACCTGCATGGCTACCAATCAACGTCGCTGATGAACCACTATTGATAGGCTGCTGGTGGCATCATCTCCGCTTCTCTCCTTTCCACGCCCGGCGCAAGCGGTTTCTACAAGGGAGGCTTGACCCTCTACACCCTTGAATCCCGTGTGGCCTTCGCAGGCTGGACGCAGGAAACGATCAAGGACTACAAAGGACCAACCCCGAAGATAGTATCAGGCCTTGCTGACAATGTGAGGAAGACATTGGGCTCAACGTACACAATATGTGAGAGCGGGACGGCGGGGCCAACAGGTGGAAGCACGAGGAACAGAACGCCGTAGGTCCTGATCCTGGTTCTACGAGCTTTATTAACGTGGTTCAGAGGATATGTAGCGCTGGCCGTATCCACTGATCAAGGAACATATACCAAAGAGGTTGAGACCGGTTTGAGTGGTGATCGAGAGAAGAATATGATAGCTTTCGCGGCAGAGGCCTTGAAGCTGTTACGAGATGTGATGAGGGGAGATGCGAAGCTTTAGACCAGATAGCACTTCTACTCTTCATTATTGTACATACCACCACTCATAAGCTTTCTGTTTAACCTTCCTGAGCGAGCGGAGCGCTCGACTGGGTGCGGAAGACTTCGAGTGCGAGATATATGTGCTTTCAGAGAGTTGAAGCGCCGCTGCCACACGGAATGGCAACTATAAGCGTGGCAGATGGCAGGAACAGGATCAGCGTGGTTCAGCCGAAGCATTCATGTCATCACTTGATAGATTGGGTTGCCGCTCAATTTTTAGTACCAATGCTGTTCTATTGATATGTTCATCAACAGTGTCTACGTCTTCTGTCCCTAGACATACATTCTCATTATCTTCCCGAGACTTCTCTCGGCAGTCAACCAGAAGGCAACGACGTTTTGAGAGTATCGCGGCGTTCGACATAACAAGGCCATCCATATGGCACGGCCGTGAAGTGGGACTTGAAAGACCACTTCTGCTTCGGATCCACCTGTCTGATATCAAAATCTCGAACTAAAGTCGCCGTAACTTTGGAGACTTCGAGGTTTGCGAGGTTGCGGCCAGGACACGAGTTATAGCCCGCACCAAACTGCGCGAAACGAGTCATTAGTTATGTTCAGTGCAGAAAATCCAGGGAGTATCAACTTACCTGCATCATATACTTCTCCATTTCCTTGCCTCGTGGCTCGAGCCATCTTTGGGGGTTGAAGTCATTGGCGTCTGGACGAAAGAACTCAACGCTTCGATGGATTACCCATGGATTGACGCTGAGACGTGTCTTCGCAGGTGTTAGATCAAGGCTTATCACCCATAAAGTCTTAATAGGGGAAGCATACCCCTTCGGAGAAATGGCGATCACCAATCGTTACACCTTCCTTTGGCACTACACGAGTGAGTCCGAATGCAACAGCCGGGTGGTACCGAAATGTTTCTTTAATCTAGATAGTGCGAAGGTCAGTTGAGGACGGCCAATCAGCGGTTGTTAGCGGAAACATACACACGCTTGAAGAAATGGCAGCTCCTGCGCTTCTGCATAGCTCACGACTTTTGAGAGTTTACCCTGAGTCTTCGCCGAATCAATCTCGGCACGAAGTTGGGATACATGTTCCGGTTTTCTCAAAAGATTATACCAGAATGCTTGAAGTGTTGCGCTTATAGTGTCAGCGCCCGCGCCTATCGTGGCAGTTGCCACAGCATAAATCTCTTTCTCTTCGAAGCGTTCGGGATGTGCCTTCAACGAGAGCATCCATTGCTCCATCATGTCCGTCCTGGCGTTGGGATTCTTCTTGCGGTTATTGACGGCACTGAGACAAGTGTCAAAGATGTGCTGAGTAGGCATCAAGTTCAGATAGCCGATTAAAGGGTTGCCCAATGTCAGTCTATGGAGCCACTGGAAATACCCCATGATAGTCACGTATAGAGTCAGAACGCGGGGATTGGCAATCGCGCCTCCAATGTCACGGCCGCTTTCAAGGAATCCAAAGCGGCTGGAAAAGGTCACTTCTCCAATGATATCAAAGGCCATATAATTGAACCGCTTGTCAAACTCGACGATTTTGTTGGCTTGCGAAAGCTCGTCCCAGCGCTTTTCTAGCAGTTCAATCGCACTATCAATGTACGGCTCAGATTTGATGATGTTGGATAATGTGTATCCAGCCGCAACGTTCTTGGCTCTCTCGACTCGGCGCTTGGGGTCGACCTCGGACATGGGAGTCTGGTGGTGATGGTCTGGAAGAGCCATGATTCTGTACCAGTCGGCCTATAAGGTTCCACGGAGACAACTTAGTCCGTGATCCCACCAAATGCCGCGGTTGTCAACCATCCCTCATGCTGGAGGGGGTTCCAACTGCTGATTATTGCACTTACCTTTCGGAGAGGAGTAAGAAGAATGGCACGAATAGCGTCAGGATGGCTGACGCTGATTTTTTTGGGGCTGATCCGGACAAAATAGCCTATTGACAAGGCCAAATACATCAGCACTACTATCATGCTTTACGAGGGCACTCGGGCAGCCTCACCGTGTTTCTGATGCTCCCGGATCGATGCCTCCTCGATATCCCCTTTGATGATATGCCATATCTGCCACAGAATGGAGAAAGAAGCAAGAAACGGCCCGGGAATGTCACTAATGGTCGAGAAATAGCGCCGCTGGATCACCAAGACCAGGACGAAAACAAAGGGCGCATAGCTGGCACTTTCAAATATTTCCTGGAACATGATAGCGGTGATAAGTGATATATCGATCCAGAGAACTTTTTAGAGACATAATTGATCGACGATGACAAGGTCGTTGGAAATATCATCTTGTCAGAAGCTCCTCTGATTCTTTTCAGGACCCACCACTCCACGTTTCATCTTGCATAACGAAAAGCCGGACTCGAGTGATAGCATCTGCATTACTCGCGGATCTATCCTTAGTAATCTATAGACAAAGACGGCGTAGTAGGATGTGGGTCTTTGTCAGAGTGCCTTTGCTATGGACTAGCTCATTCTATTGCACAGCGGGGAAGCTAGCGTCTCGCTAATGGCTACCCGTTAAGGTAGGTCAATTCAGTCAGGGACAAGAATCTGAGAAACCAGTACGAGTGACAAAGCCACAACTGGAAACCAAAGCAGAGAATCGAGAACGCGTCCTTCTCTAGTAGTCAGAGATGCCGTTGTAATCAGCCATGTTGGTGCTGTAGTTCAATCTCTCGTTAGCCTGGTGAGCTTGCAAAGGGTCCTTACTCAACGACTTGACAATTGCAGATCTCCAGCTGGTACGGAAGGAGGTATTCGTATGGAAAATAACAAAGTACAAATTGTTTCCTGAAGTCTAACCATCTTTGTGTCACTGGAGTAAGTACCTGAGGGTTGAGTACCAAGTTAGTGAAAGGATCACCAGCCATGTCCCGCTACATACCGAAATGGGGAAGCCAAGCCCTACCTACTGAAGACGCTACCATCGAGCACTCAAGGAGGGCAGTCTTTATGGGACAAGGAAATAGTCAAAGCTCAAAAGCACGACCGACTATAACCCCTCCAAAGCATCTCATTGTTCACACTGCATTCATGCCGCCTGTATGCCCGTGGTGTTCTTTCTCGCTCTTGCCTAGGGAAAGCCAATAAACGTTTGTTTTGGATAACCCTAGTCTCGCTGGACCTGTGTGCCCCTCCGGGTGGCGGTCCGTGAAACGTCCCGCAACGTTCTGCTCGGGTCGGGGACCAGCTCCTTCGAAACGACGAAATAGGTATGCGACCAACGTGTTAGTCGCGCCCAGTCTTTCTTGGAGTCCTTCCTTTGCCTCTTGGCTTTTGGTTATCTCGACTTCATCAACTCATCCAATCGCCTCGGGAGACAAAACTTGAATCATCTCGTTAATCACAAGTTGAAAGAACGCTGTCAATATGGTAGTACTCAATTCTGAGAGGTAGGTGGCGCCATTCACCGTCTTCATTGTCTTCGGCGTCTTAGCCACAGTTTCTGTCATTCTACGGGTGTATCGAGGATGACAAAGAGAATACCGCTTGAATCCAACGATTATTGCATCTTTGTTGCTTTGGTAAGGACTTTAAAAAACGCATGGGCGAACACACTGTGGTGCTGACCCTTCTTCCTCACATATGGATTGATAATATGTGATATCGTTGGTGAGCTCTGGATTAAGCCCACCTTCTTATGTCTTCTCTGACCGTCACAGGAGTTATTGCCGGCGGTGTTGGCCGCCACACAACAGATGTGCTCCAAAAAGATGGGCCGCAAACGCTAACAAATTTCCTCAAGGTTGGTGCTGTGACGATCAATCGCCGCTTATGTTGAGCAGAGTGAAGTTCCTTTCTGGATCTTTGAATCTCTCGTGCATAATGATGGTGATGATCTTGCTGATATTTACAAATGACCGATATTTACAAAGGACTTGATCGCAATACGGATCCTGTGGGCCACGAGCCTATGGGCCACGAGCCTCATGTTCATCAAGATTTCCATCCTCCTATTTTACATGCGAATATTCGAAGTCAAATCTTTCCGCATAACTGTGCAAGTCACCATGATCATCGTTGTGCTCTGGGCTCTGAGTGTCGTCCCCTGTGGATTCGTCCTTTGCAGACCGTTCGCCTACAACTGGACCAGAGCATAGATGGCTCATGCGGACGTCAAGTTCTGTCATACATCCTTACCGGAGCATTGAACATCTGTATGGATGTCATGATCCTGTCTCTTCCCATACCCATGGTTTGGAAGCTGCACACTACACGAGCAAACAAAGTCGCTCTCACTGGTATCTTTGGACTTGGATTCTTGTACGTATGTCAATCTCCTTGTCATTGTCACGTATTGCATTAGCATTTTCCGCTAACATCTTTCGCGTTCTCTCCATTTAGCATCTGTATCATTAGCATCGTCCATTTGATAACGCTTGTGAGCGTTTCCTACACCGACAAAACCTACTCCGTCGTCGATGCCCTCATCTGGAGCATGCTGGAGCCAGCACTCGGAGTCACGCTCGCCTGTCTCCCCGCCATGCGCCCAGTTTTCATGAAGGTGTTCTCGGTTCGACCCCGAAACAGAACGAAAGACAGCAACAACAGCGCATTCGACGCGAAAGCCTTTGACTCGAAGAACTTCCGTCGCCTTGACGAGCATGCATATCCTCTTCGGCCCGTCGGAAACGTCACGACAAGGGAGATTCGGAGTCATGGCGGCTCCGACTCTTCCAAGAGCATGTGTCACCATGTTGATGATGTAGAGTCTCAACAAGATTCTCAACACCCAGCGGAGCCGGCCGGTCCTCTTCGGGGTATCAACGTCAAAACAGAGTGGAACGTTCAACGTCCTTAGGCTTTGTGCGGTTCCGTTGTATATACCCTGTCAGGCATCTCAAGGTCAAGCGGAGCAGAATAACGGGAAATAAGGCAACATGTGAAGATGGAACGGAATTGAGATGTACGATAATGTCACGGCTCAGTGTTATGGTTATTACATGGCTACTAGGTTTTAGAAACGTTTTCAAGTATATCACATTGTCAGAAATCTTTATGGTTAGATCCTGATATTATGTAGTAAGATTGAATTGTTGTCTAAAATCTAGCAAGAAGGCTGGTTTTCTAGTTCTAGGTCATATATGATTGCCGATTCCAAGTATCTGGCGGACTCCATGCACATAGAGCATATCTGTTGTATTCACTGTTGTAGATCTCAATAATGATATGGTGTTCTTCATACATATTGTTGATGTGATCATCTGTCTAAATGATTGCCGTTCTCACTAATCTGACAAAATCCATAGACACAGAGCACACTAACACTGGGTACGCAAGCTATACTGAATGCAGAGAATAGTTAGACTCATCACTGATGATTAACAAGCATATGATCTATTGGGTTTCATTGATAGATCTTGATAGCATGATGTTGTGGAGTTCTCCATACATATTGGTGTCATCTCTTGAGTGTTGACATCGGCAATCATTTACAAGTACGACCTGGAACCATAACGAATTTCCCTGTTACCCGAGCCACCTGCCTATTCAGGCCACCTTGTCGCAGCAAACACTGTCACTCACCTCGCTGTTGTCACACATCCACAATGACTTCAGTTGAACTGACTAAGTCAATTCCTGACATTGACACCCAATACTCCTTAGTTCTAGCTGATTTGAATAGTAATTCATCAGTCTCTCTTTGCGAAATCACTTGAATCTATGACCTATCTTGATCTACTCTACAAGCTTGATGAAAAGAAAGACAATCAGCAAAGGCCTTTCATATCACTCAACAACAGCTGTCAGTGCATGAGAAAGATGCCCTGATTCAGTGAATTGATACTATGACAGTCTGAAGATAATCTTCACAAATTGAACAGTTGAAATTCATGATCAAACAGCTTATAAAGGCTAAAAGTGATCAAAACTTCCTAGAACATAACTGATATTTAAGTTTTCTAAGTTGACATTCAGAATTTAAGACTCAATATAGTCACAATCTCAACCAGGATCAAAAGAACACTGAAAACATCAAATTCATTCAGAAATGATTTAATCTATACAACTTTACTTAAATTCAGCATGGTATCTTGAAGTCAGATATATACAACATAAATGAAAAGAGATTTGCTATAAGTATCACTGATAGCTTTAAAGTTCTAGTACAATGTACAGAAAGACAAGCTTTCAGTGTTTAAGCTGACAATCAGAACTGAGTGTCTTTTATTGAGTGTGTGTGTTTCAATGACAATGTTCTTTCTTCTCACTTTATCTTTAAGAACAAGAACATACAGCAGGCTTGACTAGATTCTATTAAGAACAATAAGACTGTTTTATCAGTCAGTGAAAACAGCTGAACCATCAATGAACTAGGGCTTCAATGGCTAGAGGCCTTTGATCTACACACTACAGCACAAACTCAAGAAACCTATTAACTCTTAATACTGAATGGTCATGAAAGTCATGTGTCTAGTGACTTTATTCAGTACTGCTGTGATCATAGCATTATTGCTTTGTGTCTTTCACCTCATTTGACTCATTTATTACAGCCACTGAATGTTGAAGTCTTCAACTCATTGACTAAGGCTTACAAGAAACTAGTGTATGAGCACTTTCATTATGATGCTGTCAATGTCAGTAAGGTGAACTTTCTGCACTATTATCAGAAGGCTAGATCAACAGCTATTACAACTAGAAATGTTCTTAGTGCATGATGAGCTGCTGAACTTGTTTCATATGATTCTTCTATTATTACTTCAAACCTTTCTCAGTCAACAACTTCACTCTTTGCATTCTTTATAAATTTTAATGAAGTTCAGATCAACATCACTGTCACACCTCATACAGTAACTCAAATCAATCAGTTTGTGAATGAGGTTCTTGCTGGTATGACTCTGTCATTGCATTCACATATCTTAGACCTAAAGAACACAGCCCTAACAGCTGTGATGAATAGAGCAGTCTTACAACAGACTAATCAGAAACTCCTTGAGAAACAGCAGCAGCAATGAAAGAAGAAGTCACAAAAGAGTGTTGAAAATGCCTGAGTTCTTACAGTCAATGAGGGTAGGGCTATAATGCAGAAAGAAGAGAATAGAATGAAGGAATTGGCTATTAAATCAGCTAGATATCATGCATTAAGGGGTAAAGTTGAATTTGTGAAGCTGGTTTGAAAGAAAATGGCCATGAACTATTCAGTTTTCATGTAATTAGTCTAGTGGTGTGGATATTTCAATAATTCTAGCTGTTTTGACATTGCAAAATAAGCAACAGCAAGGTGGCCCAAATAAAGAGATGGCTCAAGTAACAGGAAAATACATTAAAGCAGTCTTACAACAGACTAATCAGAAACTTTGTGAGAAACAGCAGCAGTGACAGAAGAAGCAGTCACAAAAGACTGTTGAAAATGCCTAAGTTCTTACAGTTAATGAGAGTAAAACTATAATGCAGAAAGAAGAGAATAAAGTGAAGGAATTGACTATTAAATCAGCTAGATATCATGCATTAAGGGGTAAAGTTGAATTTTTGAAGCTGGTTTGAAAGGAAATGGCCATGAACTATTCAGTTTTCATGTAATTAGTCTAGTGGTGTGGATATTTCAATAATTCTAGCTGTTTTGACATTGCAAAATAAGCGACAGCGAGGTGGCCCGAATAGACGGGTGGCTCGGGTAACAGGGAAATACGTTATGTGCGCCCAGCCAGCTAAGTCTGGCGCTAGCAGAACGGCCCGCAGGTGTCAAATGTCAGTGGTCAAACTCTAACCTTAACCTTATCGCGGACTGGCAAAGACCACACAGAATATGTAACCATACAATTGCGCACAAAAAACAAAAAAGGCAACGCCGTCGTTGCATATGACTGACTAGCTACTAGCAATGACACTCCTCCATGTTGTTGCTATGATTCCTGCGTCTAAAAACTCCTCAGCTTGCGGTTCCCATTGTTAGTCCTTCAAAGACATAATGTTGAGAGGATAAGGGAAACAGTGAGATATCTACGAATTTTCGGAGAAGTTCGATGACAGAGTTAGGGTTAAAGTACATCATTGGCTGAATGTGCGTTCTTTCCAACTGCTGCTAAAAGAATGAGCAAGGAATGAATGACACCATGGGTGATCTGACAGAGAGAGCCGTATGAATGGAACTAGGAGTGTGATGTAAATATGGTAGTCCTGCCCGTGTGGTAATCCTGGTCGTCTGATAGCCCTGACTATATGGCAACTGTACCCTCGAGGCCTGCAAATTCTCATGGCCTTTTTGACATGCATCTGCATCGGAACCTTCACCATCGTCTGGTCAAGCCCTCCAACGCCCCAACCTCTTCCCTCCTCTGCTGCTGGCCCGTCTCTCCCTCATCGACTTGAACCGTGATATCAGTCTTAACCCAACCACCGCCATCCTTTCCCGCGCCCCCAGTAATGCGGTCCTCGGACTTGGTCGAGAAATGCGCGCTGTTGGATTCGTCCAACTCGTCTTGGCTGTCTATGCGATCGAAGCCCTTGCTGCCACCCATCGAGGGGCGCTTGTTTTCGCCGGTTTGGCTTAGGTCAATGACGTGGCCGGTGCGGGATCGGGGGCCGTAGGTGCCGGCTTCGCGGCGTTGGTCGATGAAGGTGCAGACGAAGAGGCGGGCGACGGGGCCGCAGGCGGCGCTGAGGATGCTGTAGTTTTCGATTCTGTGGGTGAGACGTGTTAGTTGGTTGGTAGTGGATGGGCAAGCTGAGGAGCTTGGGATATCTTGTCGTGAGGATGAAGACTTACTTGACCCAGAGAATGAAAGAGAAGATGTTATCTGGTGGATATTAGCTGCCGAGACTGCACAGGAAAAAGATGCTTGTTCTCACATTTCAAGTCAGATCTAGAGCCCAGCGATTTCAGAAGCTAGTGGACCATTCAGCTTTCCATTGTCACATAGGTCAGTGCACAGGCCTACTTACTATCGTTTTGACAATAGAGGCAACTCCCGACAGCACAAGTAGGCCGCTCAGGATCAGAGTCTGCCAAAGTCGTCGTGACCGGACGGGCTTGTCGAGCTTGCGGAATTGTGATAAGGCCAATACGTTAGGAGTCCGATGCAGGGTCTTGAAGAAGTACTGCCACAACTCAAAAGCCGAGACACACGCCAGGCTGAAATCGACCACCGTGTTGAGGGCGTGCAGCATGAGTCAGTGCCAACACAGCGTAGAGAAGAGGTATTCACTCACCTCCATGAACAAAGCCCACAGTAGCCTGCACCGTATGATCTTGGCAAACGACCGATCCATCAGTAGGAAGAGGATCCCACATGTAGTGGAAATAAGCCGTTCGATTGGACTAGAAACCAGTCAATATTACTGCCGTCACATTATCGAAAGAGCAGTAAGGGCAGACAAACCGCACGATACGGGTTAGGTCCACACTGTACAACTATCTGTTCGATGGTAAAGGAATTGACGATGACCTGCGCAATCATGCAACCAACAAGTATGGGCTGCAATCGTTTGTTGTTGACGGCGAAGCATCGATAGAGGAACCACATCATGCCAGGTCGCGAAATCATTGACGCTGCAACGGCTGGATAACGATAAGTCGAGGTCTTCTAAGCTGCAATGCTTTGGAGCTTACCTAAAGGTTGAGAGGCAAAGTCATATCTCATCGCCTGCTTCCTCTCGAGCGGAGTTAGGTAGTAGAAGTGCCTCCCAAGACCCCACGAGTGGCTACAAGAGTTAAAGCTCCATGGTTATCGTCGATTGGAACTGAGGAAAGTACTTTTTCTGGATCAAAGTCGTGTGGGCAATATCGCAAGCGTAGCCCGAAAGGAAGAAGCAATCCTCAAGACCCTATACTCTTTCTGGTGAAGAGACCTTTGGCAAGGCCCAGTAAACCCATGCGTTGACTGAATACCTGAAGATCAGGACTACTCCAACAATGGCTGTGAGTCCCTGGGGGTGGAAAGTCAGATGGGTATCCTCGAGGTTCGAATCGATTCATACCCAGCAAGCTTTGAACACGCCGGTACCTAAAGAGACAATCAGATGAGATGTTTGCTTGAGTAGAAGGAAGGGGCAATGATGACCTATATCGACATCTCCTTCCGTGGGTTTGGGAATATCCATTCTCGGAATGAACCGAGGCTGTTGTGTTTCAGTGGAACGGTGTCGTCTTCTTCCGCATGAACTTTTCTAGCAGATCGCACGTCGATGTCGACAGGTCTCAGTCTTATATTAGATCTCCTTCGAGAAACGTATTGCGAATAAAATAGTGTACATTATAGTAGTTAGAACAGGTACGGACCGTATGGTCTTGAGCTAGGGCCCTCCCATCAAACGGCTCTGCTTTTGACGCTGTCCACACGCATACCCTGCTTGCTGCGTCTATTGTAAGTGGATCATGGATTATTAATACATCCCGTTCCCTTCATCTCTTCATGCTTTTTCGTAGATACTGTAGATATAATCAAGGTGCAAAAGTTTCCGACGCATCAAATGATGCATAATAAACAGGATCAAACTCGATCCAGGATTCGGTCAAGTAAGGAATGCTCTGCTGAAGAGATTTGGCGATTGATAGAGGGGTTCAAATATGATGAGATCCAGTTGAAAATTTGTATCGAGTAGCCAGAGCAGTGTCAAGTGCCGAGTACACGCATAGAAAGTATTACTGTAACAGTACTTAGTAACGTAACTTAGAGTACGAAGTCCGTAGTGTCATGCTGAACTGCGGGACTTTTCAAGGGTGTGGCGTTCGGCCCGCTGTTCTGGCTCCGTAATAGTATAAGGTAGGACGCACGTCCCTTTGTATGATGCCGAGTATGGCATGGCTTATGTAGAAGACGTGTAAAGCCATAGGATAAGAGAGTTGAGGGCGTTGCCTGGCTCCGATGACAGCCTGCCAGGACTTTTTCAGCTCGAGAGAGGCAAGCTTGGATCGGGGCTCGAGTGAAGGCTTAGTTTTCTTTTCTTTCCCCTTCACTGATGTAGAGTACGTGCAGACATACGTTGCTTGAGGCGCTCAAGAGTACGCGGTCATTACCCGTAAAATACTCGTATATTGTGCGGAACCAGGGAGGCCACTACTCTATGCCAACGGTTGCTGCAGAAATCCTTGGGTCTGTGACTGTCCATTGTTTCAGACTAGGCATGTGATCGCGAGAGCTACTTACTCGTTCGGTTGGTGCACACGCTTCCAAAGAAAATGGAGTCTCCGAGTGCAGCTCACTGGAGTGAGTTACTCTCGTTGCTTTGAGAGGTTCGACTCTGATGGTTTTGCTGTAGGCGGCAGCTTTGGGCTTTGTGCCAGTTGCGATACACTTCGATCTCTTTCCTACACTTGTCAAGATCGGCACATCAGCCACAGCAGAAGAGCTTATGAAGGCATGCAATGAAGAGAGAAACGAGGAGTCAAACCGCCAGTCACCACTATGTAAGCTGTGAACACTGTCTCTGGATGAAGTGCTAGCTGATATTCGAGAGGTCTACGTCTAACTCGTAAGACGCTCCGATGTCACTCTTGAGCTTGGGACTGATCCGTTCAGAGGATACGATGTTCGTTATGGCTGGATTGGGGTTTGTGGATATGGTGGAAGAAGATACGTTCAGAGCAAACGCCATAACTCGACATATGGTTTCTATGCCATCTGCACCACACGGAGCCCTTCACTTGTGAGCAACAACAACCTGTGGCGAAAATGGCATGTCAACTAATCCGATCCGCGATACAGTACTACTGAACCCCTTCTCGCGAGCGCTTTTCTTATGCGGAAACTGGTCGATTCAAGCTTTGAATACCCGTTTAAGGAGAAGGAGACACCTTCCCAGTATGCATACAAGATGATGGGAGAGGAGAAGCTTGCAAACGAGCATACCTTCTCCATCATGCATCTTCAGGGTAGAATGGCCAGCTTCAACATCTTCATGGAGGGCAAATTTGGCAAATTCGGTCGCATGCCCGAGCGCGTGAAAGGCTTTGGCTATAATCTTGATGCTGCCATTTCTGGGAAGGAGAGTCCGATCGTCATGATGGATATTGGTGGTGGACAAGGAGAGATGCTGCTGGAGCTCAAGGAAGCTTACCCGCAGCTGCAACCTCAAAACCTCGTCCTGCAAGAATTCAACGCCGAGATTCAAAAAGCTCCCGAGCTCACGATGATGGATTGGGACTTCAAGAGTGGGACACCACAACCGATCTCGAGAGCTCTCAATTACAGCTTAATGCACATATTCCACAACCTGCCCGACTTGGACGCTCTGGAGTTGATGCAGAAGGTCTCGAAAGCTATGGCACCGCACTCGAGGCTGTTGATCCATGAGTTCAGCAAGAACACGAATTATGGGAAGATGCATGCTACGATGATTGACCTGTATGGTGGACGGCTGAGAAGCAGCCAGGAATGGAAGCAGATGGCGGCGATTGCAGGGTTGAAAGTTACCTTTGAGGCGTATCCGAAAGCTGAAGAGGGATTGATTGAGATGAGGAAACTCTCGCCATGACCAGTGTATCAATAGTCGAGTTAGCATCGTTTACATCCAGGCTGTAAATATTGAACCTCAAATCCGCCATGTGAGTCTCGCATTGCTTGGCTACCAAGACTGTCAACTCCCAGTGGGGCGGGACGAGAAAACGTCGTGGGATGAGAAACGTCGTACAACTGAGACTCCCTCAGTTCCAAGCGGAGGAGAACCTCGACTGCTCGAAAACGAGATGATCCCCGACATCCTAGGGTGGTCATCGCCCCGGACGGATAAACTTCCTTATCGAGATCTGATCTAACTCATGGTTAGGTTTTGTCCCTCCAACGCGCTTAAGCTGAGTAGACACAGCCTAGGTATCATGAAGCATCACCAGAGCGTAGAATGCCTTTCTGCACTGACAGGACTTCTGGAACAAGGGACCGCTTCAATGTTTGTGTGACAAGACTGCATCCCCTGCGGCATACCTAGTGATATTACTGCTAGAGAAGCAATCGCTTACATTTTGCTATCCTTGTTGGGATCATCGGCAACCCCGACTCACTATCCTCAAGGCTTCTCCTCACTTGTCCATGCAGTCGCAGCATCTTCATTATTGTTGCGGCTGTAGCATTGCTATGGTGTTCCCGGCTATAATTGATCGCCAGCCTGTGCCGCACCATTTTCTCTCAAATAACAGTACTTCTGCAACAAATCTTACCTCTAGTTCCTTCAGGTACTCCGACAAACACGTGGGATTGACACTGCACTAACCAGTTTTATTTTCTGCCAATCGGCCTTCTCCTGTCCTTCGAAAAAGTACTGCACTTCGTCCTCTTCGTTCTTCCTTCCAGAATCTGCAATTTGTTCCCTGTACTACGAGAATTCTGCAGTCATCTCTTCCTCGATCGACTAGGACGACCACAGACAGACTCGGCAGTCATCTCTCTAGATCTCGTCCAGGTCGACCATGTCGTTCACTTCGGATGAGAAGGCACCTCACGACAACGTTGCCGACAATGGAAGCCATGGCAGCCATATGTCTTGGAAAAACACCCCGAGGCGAAGGCTACGGCGACTTGGGTCAACGACAGCAATGAATTGAATCTCCTCGGGGGTCCGGATCCACATGGTACGCTCAATCCGCAGAACTGGAATCCGATGAGGAAGAACCTGGTGTTCGTGGCCCTCATGTCCAGCTCAATTCTCGCTGATGGGTAAGTCACCTCCTCAGGCTTTACCAGCACCACTCCTAGAGCCTGATACTGGGTACATAACTTCAGAGCAATTACCTGGGGTGCAACTCTCGTTGTTCCGCAAGCATTGGAATGGAACATTACCGTTGCACACTCTGCTACCAGTTTAAACTACGGGATTTTGCTCCAGGGATTTGGAGGTATCTTCGCGGTTCCTCTGATTGAAGCCTATGGACGGTAAGATTTCATGACATGCTTTCTGACTTAGCTGACACTGTTACAGTCTTCCTATCTGGCTCTGGCCTCAATTGCTTACACTTTGCATGGTCATTGGATACTGCTTCGCACCGAGCTTTGCCTCCTTCACCGCGTTTCGCTCGCTTCAGGGACTCTTGGGAACCGTCCCACAGGTCGTCGGGCTTCCTATGATCCATGATATGTACGCCCCTAAAGGTACTGTCTTCGTGCATTGTTTGCTGAGTTATGACTGATTTGTCGACAGACTGGCCTCGCATGATTAACATTTGGTATGTCCCCAGATATCGCGGCTGCGGCTTCCTGACCACGCACTAACATTCCTATCGGGGAACCACCTTCTTGATCGGTCCCTTCCTCGGTCCTGCCCTTGCAGGATACATCCAGCAGGGGGCTGGGTGGCGAGGCGCCTTCAAAGTTCTTGCCGGACTCTACGGACTGTCTTCAATTTTGATTCTTGCATTCGGCAGAGAAACTTACTATGTCAAAGGGCAGAACACGCAGGAGAATTCTCGTCTGAAGTCCTTTTTCGGTATTGGTAACACTCACGTTGCGAAAGGATCGACCATCGCGGCTTCGTCCAAGGATCTGATCATTCTGATTTTCAAAATTCCTCTTCTGCTCACTGGTAAGCATCGTCTCTAGCTTCTCTTTCAATCTAAGTATCTCGCTAATGCTGGCCAGGCATCGCTACTCTCGTGAACTTCACGTGGCCCATTGGTAGGATGCCCCCTTTCTCCCAAAACAACACCCACTATCGCTCACACATGTGCTACAGGAATAACTACTACTGTCGATTAGTTTATTAGAGCCCCGCCGTACCTCTTTGGCAACATCCAAGCCGCCTCGATGAGATTTGCTGGTGTGATAGGCGGAATCTGTGGTAAGAGTCAGCCTAAGCTATATGACAAATCGAACCACTAACCAAATGCCAGGCTTTATCTTTGGCTACTTCTTCAACGATTGGATCTTCCGAGCCCGCCGCTCGCAATGGCGATCCGAGTATCGTCTCCACGGCGTGTGGTTCCCGATCGGTAGCATGGCCGCAGGCTTGGTCCTTTACGGACTGACGCTGAACTTCCAGAAAAGCTGGGTTGGATTGGCGTTTGGCTGGATTTTGATTAACATCGGGATGGTGGGATCTACTGTGTATGCACTCTTTTACCATCAAGCTGTCATGCGTTGGTGTTTTGCTAATATGCATTAGGGCCATCACTGCGTTTGTCTTGGAGAAGTACCCAGATCATTCCACGGGCGTCTCTGCGATTATCAACATGTGGAGAACGTGTGGCGGCTTTTCCGTCGGCTACTACCAACCGGCATGGATCGCAAGGAACGGAGTCGGCGTTGTGTTTGGAATTCAAGCAGCAGTTGTTTCAGCATCCATCATCATTACCATCATCCCGGTGCTGGTGTTGGGAAAGCGCTGTGCGCATCGAAAGGCGATCAGGGCCTGAGATCTTACCGGCCGGCAGTATAGTATAGCTTTGGGTGGCTGGGTAAGGGGGTGTGACGGGCTCGAGGAAAGTCATGACTTAAACATTCAGACGGACCTGAAGCTTCATCTACTTGATGTTGATTTGTTACAATCACAATCAATAGACCTTTGTATATAGGACTGACTATCTCAACAAGAGTATGTTTGTTAGATTGAGTAATTGCATCCTTATTGTTACAGAATGGCACATCTTGAATTCTGAAAAACTTTCTCTACTCATCACACCTCAGCTGCTCTGCTGTCTTTCTGACAAAGTTATATAGATGGGTGATGAGATGCAGATATATATCAATAGTAGGGAAAAGAACCTCCCAGAAACTTATAACCACGTGCTTTTATCTGAACTATTTCATGTTCAGTCAAGCAGGTGGCATGGAATTGTGAAGAATCAGCATCTCAGATTTCTTCATATGTTGTGGCGGTCTTCATTGGTAACATATAAACAAACACACTTTTGAAAGGACTTTCTTTGATGTTGATCATGCCCGACCCCACGCAGAATGGAGCAACGCTACTTTTGAAAAACCATGACTGCATATCGAAAGGTCCCGCTCGCATAACCTCTCCTCATGGCTCTGAAAGCTTGGAGGAACGCAATGAAGTCACGACCTTGGGTGTACGCGAGAGCCCATAGCGACGGAGATTGGACCAGAGATAATGAGATATCCCTAATGAGCAGCAAATGCAATTAGCATGGAGGGCATATCATGCCTTTGGCTGGAAAACGGATGGTTCGATAACTTGCCATGTTTTTGCCACGTTCTTACTTATATCGAACGGCTCCGAAAAAGCAGTAAGACCGACCTGCTTGGCGAATTCGACATACTCTGACTGTGTGCATAGCGGAGGTAGTAGCATTCCATCTGCGATCCAGTCAGCGATAGGACGGAGTATTACGGCCTTGCGAATCCCTCACCTTCAATTGGCTTGATGTCGGCGTCCATCTTCGCACTCGTCAACTGTTCCGCCTTAAACCAATCCGCTATGACCAGCTTGCCTCCGCTGTTCAACAACGCAAACGCGTTTCGGAAGAAGAGGTTCTTGTCTGACAAATGGCTCATCGCTTCTGAAATCCACACAACATCAAAGCTGGCAGTATTTGGAGGAGTGTGGAAAAAGTCTCCCATCTCTTCGGCGTCCAACTCAACGAAGCGCACTCTTCCATTGCCCACTTTGATATATCCTTCATCGTCAGATATTTTCCCCACATCTTGTTCTTTCGCAGTCAGACTCCGGGCCATCTGCACTTGATGGCCGCTGATGGTAATTCCAGTCCCAGAGCACCCATGCTCTCGCGCCAGGTATCGCGTCGTGCCGCCGATGCCACATCCGACGTCAAGTACTGTACTGCCATTTGGGAGATGAGAGCGCTGCAGGAGAAGTTCGATAAGCCGTAGCTGGGCAGCTTCTTTGGTGTCCTCTGGCTTGAGGAAATAGCCATGGTGGATATGTTCACCCCTTCTTGTCGTCAGCGGGGTGGCTTTTTTGGAGCTCGAGGCAATAATTGCCTACCATAGCGAATAATAGTAGTCCGAGCACAGCTCATAGTGCTGTCTGATTCGGTCTTTCAATGCATCGAAGGATGTAAAGACTGACGGAGCGGGGGTTGGGTATTTGGCCCCGACATCTTCAGTCTCGTGGGGAGCGGCTGAAAGCCCCTCCGCTACCGACATTTTGTCCGATGGGAATGGCTCCTCCTCTCACCGACAAGATGAAGCTAAACAGCAGCTGATTGTCTTCCGAGTATTTGTAGCTCCAGCGTTGGCTTGAAATCTCAATATAGCTAATGTTCAAAGTCTGCATACAGGGTGTTCATTGTCAGTCACCGTTCTTTCTGAGAGTTTCACAGTTGTCAACACCAGACTGAATGAAAAGAAGAAGACAGCTCTAATAATAGAGTTTGTAAAATAGGGTCTGTTTACTACTAATTGAGTTACAAACTACAAGATAACAGTTATAGATTTCATTAATATGCTAAGACTGTAAAGAAGATCTTAACAGTGCTATTCTTATTAAAGTTAAAGCTAGAACATGTTTACTAAACAGAGTTGTTGAAAATTGTGCAGTTCTGTGTTAAATCATTTTAAATTTCATTCTGAGGTCATGTGACCTCAGCACACATAAAACTTAGCTAGATATTATTCTAGCAATTTAAGCAATACAAGAATGTTCATTCTGACCCTATTATGTTTAACAAGAGTTAACATAAGTAACTAAGTATAATTAAGTGAGTATATATATATATAAGGTGTTAATACTTGTTAAATGTAATAAAGTCAGAATGAACATTCTTATATTACTTAAGTTATTAAAATAATATTTAGTTAAGTTTTATGTGTGTTAAAGTTATATAACACAGAATTGAAACCTAAAATGATTTAATGTAAAACTGTACAAATTTTAACAATACTTTACTTACTTAATTTCTTAAAGATTAGTTTTATTATTAATAAAAATTTATATTATTATCTTCTTATTAAACAGTTTACACAGTGTTATATTTTACATTATTTTATATTTATCTTAAATTCTCAATAATTTACTTATTTTAATTAAATCTTAAAGCTTATAATTTTAATTTCTTTATTCTTTATAATTAACAGTTTATTACATATTACTATATAAATATTAAAATTCACTTATAACTTAAGAACAGCTTAGTAAAAAAGATACTAGTAAAGTTTATACTTAAACACTGATAATTATTAAATAAAGACATTATTAATTAACATATACATATCAGTAACTATTAATATATAAACTCTTAGTTAAACTATTACTATATAACTCTTAATTAAACTACTATTATATAAACTTTTATGTACTGTGTTGTGAAAACAAAAAGAGTGTATGATGAGAGAAAGTAAAGAAGAGCTAAATTAAAAACTCTGTCATGTAGAAGAGCATTAACTATACACACTTTACAGACAGTTTCAGTTCTTCAAACAGTACTTGATTTGAACAGTTTCAGATAGGCTCTTCTTGCTTAAATTACTACTTTATCTTATTTGTCAGTTCAGTGAGCATATCATTATGCATATAACTCTTATAATCATTCTTGTCATGAGTTTATTGTCATTATTTAAAAACAAGATGAACAGTCATTTTCTTAACAACTGATAATCATGAGATAATATGACATCACAAGCAAACAGAATTTGAAGTGAGCATCTTATTTGCTCTTGAAAAGCCACTACCTGAATAAGATTTATTAAGAGAAAAATTGGTATTTTTCAAAATGAAAAAGCAATGAGAGCTACTTCAGAAGGTGAAAATGAAGCAAATATACTGACATTGTCATGCTTTAAAAAAGACAGAATTCTCATATCAGTATCAGTTTTCATTATTAGAATCTCTTTTGTGACAGCAACAGCTTACTATCATTGTACTTGTTCAGTTCATTTCATACATACAATGCAGTTTCAACTATATGTCAGAATCTCAAAAATCTTTTTCATCTTCTAACAAGCAAATCAAGAGCATGTCTTCAAGTTCTTTAGTCATGCAGCAACTCACTATCTATATGTCTATTTCTACTTCTGAATTGACAGAAGCATCACATTTTGATGACATAAATGTCACAGACTTTCTTGAGACATAAGAAAATATCTGTCAAGATCATGACCTTATTGAGAAGCTTATGGTGCAGCAGTTGTCATTATATTGTAAGAATCTTATCAGCAAGCATATCAAATCTCTGTCAAAATATAAGAGTCAAAATTGAGAGCAACTCATAGAACATCTGCAGAAAGACTATATAAGACAGAACATCAAGCAATGATACTATTTGTGTGCTTATCTTGAGCAATACAAGCAATTCTTCAGTAAGAAAGACCTTTGTACTTATTGTCTTTAATATTGTGTCATATTAAGTCATCTGATTGCAAAACAAGAACTTCATAACTATACAGTGTGCTTATGGTTTCTGAAAGAATTACTGAAGAAAAAGCAGACAAAGGTAGTTAGACAGACAGAAATAAAGATGTCAGTTTTGAATACATTTCATTTAAATGCTGTGTTGAAGACAGTAAAGCAAATGTGTGAAAAAGAGAAGAGTTTAAATGTGTTGCATAATAATAACACTAGCATGAAAACTCTGCAGAAGTTAATAAATCAATGATGAGAAGAAATGACAGTGATTAATAAGAAAGCATTCACTATGTGTGTCAGACCTACTATCATGTCTGAGTTTAATATTGACAAGTTGGTCATGAAGTTTCAGAACTTGACATTGTCATTGTAAGTTAAGCTTAATTACTGTGAGCATTTAATAAACAAAGTCATGACAACTGCTGTTCATTCTGCTTCTCTCAAGTCATATCAATTATATTTGTCACAAAGCTATTCTTCATAATCATATTCATTATCAGTGAATTATGAATGTAGTGTGACATTAATACAGACAAATCAACAAGAAACATGAAGCAGAACTTCAGAACAGAAAAGTGATCATAATGTCTGTTGATTTTGCACTAAATGAGATCATCTTCAAAGAATATGTTCACATCTTCTGAAGTTGATTGAGGCAGAAAAGATACATCTGAACAAGAGGTTGTGTATTGCTTAAAGCTCACAGAGCAGAGACAGTACCCTTATGTCATTAGATTTCTCAATGCAGCTAAAAAGGTAATTTAGGAAGTTCTGCGAATCTCTTATTTGAAGAGTAATTTAAAGATTTAAAAGTAATTATTGTTTGTTATTTCGGTAATAAAAAAAATTTTTTATTATCTGAGCCAAAAGAACTGTTGTAATAAAAGAGCATCAGTTACATTCCTTTCTGAGTGTTCAGTCATTATTGAGTCATGTGTATACTGAATCAGTTCTGTACAAAGAGATTTTGAGAACAGCACTCAGTGTTTTTCACAAAAGAGTAGCTTTTCTTTATCACTCAAGAAGCATTCTGTTATAAATACTCTCACTTTTAGAACAGTAGAAAATGATCTTTGTTTCTTGTGAATTGTCTGACAAAGCTCATTGTATGACTCATCTTCTGCTTCAGCACTTACTCACATCTGTTTAAGGTTTGTGACCTCACTGAACAAGTTTTGATCTTGTATAAGCACAGAGACTGATATGTCTGCTACTGTCATTGAGGCAGTCTGTATAGGCTTGATCATCATCTTAAAATGTATTATTTGTGTCATACAATGTTGTACTCTGTCATCTGAGAGATTCATTGACACATTCTGCTCTTGTCTCAATAAAGCATTTGCTCTCTCATTCTGCTTGCTCAGCAAGTATAGTATGAAGAAGTTGTATCACAACAGAATCAAAGACCATCTCATTTGTCACTCTGTAAGCTTTTTGACTGTCATAAAGTATTTCAGATTTTTGTGATCTGTACAGATCTGAAAACTTGACACACTTTTAAATTCTGTGTCTCACTGTTTCAAGCATCATATGATGATCAGCATCTCTTTATCATAAATCTCATAATTGCACTTTGCAGATGCATTCTTCTTTGAATAGTAGGCATAGGGTCTTCACACATCATTCATTAACTGTAACAGAGTTTCACCTATGCATCAACCTGAGAAATCTGTTTTCATCACCATCATATGTGTGTGGTCAAATGAAACTAAAATTGACACTGAAATGAACATGACCTTTAGCTTTGTAAAACCCTGATTAACTTTCTCTGTTTACTTAAAAGATGTGTTCTTTTGTATGAGAGCCATTATTGACATAATCAAATTAAAAAAGTTCTTGATGAACTTTCAATAGAAGTTTGCAAAGCCTATGAAACTCTGTACACTCTTTACTGATTTAGAGGCTTGTCAGTTCATGATTGCCTTCATCTTTTGAGAATTTATTCATATGTTCTTTCTTACTTTCAGAATGAACTTTAGGTACTTGGTTGACTTGACTTCAAACTCACATTTGTCAATGTCAATTTGTAGACTGACTTCTCAAAGCTGTAGTAGTATCTTTCATACATGATTTCAGTGTTGATGCAGCAATTCATCAGTGAAAATAAGAATCTTGTTCACATAGACTGAACAGAACTTATTCAGAAAGTTCTGTAAGGCTCAGTTGATATATCTTTGAAAGATGCTTGAGACATTGACTAACTTAAAAGAAGTCATCATTCATTCATATAACCTGTACCTCATATGAAATGCTGTCTTTCATTTGTCTTCTGCAGCAATTTGAATCTTGTGAAATGCCGCTATGACATTCAACTTGATGTATCATTGAGCTCATTCAATGTTTTGCAGAGTCTCATATATCAATGAAAGAGAATAATGATTCTTCTGAGTGATTCAGTTCAAGTCACAGTAGTTTACACAGAATCAAAGTTCATCTTCTGACTTTCATATGAATAAAACAGGTGCTGCAGCAAATAAGTTACTGACTCATATGAACTGCTTATTCAAAAGTTCTGTTAATGTCTTGTGCAACATTAGTAGCTTCTCTCTCACCATGTTGTATAGAGGACCTCAGGGTACTTTTGACTCTTTTTCGTTCACCTCTTTTAGTTCAATTTGATGATCTGTGCCTTCTTCTCTTAAGGGCGGCAACTTCTCAGTCATTGTATGATTGAACACATCTAAAAACTCATGATAATGATCAGAGAGTATAGTTCTCAGATCAGTCTTCTTCTGTGAGGTTAAGGCTTTTTCAATATTGATCATGCTGACTGTGAGGTTCAATACCTATCTGTCACAAATAGGTTATTAAAACAGGTTTATGACAGTGTGAGGTATGACAATACACAGGCTATTTGATGATGAAGTGAGACCATCTATCTTTATTAATGTCAAGACTAATCTCTGAGAAGCTTTCAGGTGCAAAGAAGCTCTCTTTATATGAGTTCTCACTTAGTATGCTTAGTAACATATGACTATGTGACTGTGCTTAATTATTTACCCTGACAATTGCCTTCTTTCTTAGACACTGATTCTTCAGCGCCCTCATGAAGTTGAGACATTGCAATGCCTTCAACACATTATGTTTGTGATAGTGAATCTGCAGTAGCTTGATTTGCTTAAATGAGTTCAAGCTTAGCATCTTTCAACACAACTATAATTCACAGCAAAAAACTGCAGATATATCTTCTTCTTTCTCTTCTCTTCTCTTTCAACTTCTTCTTTATAAACAACATTAGTTCAAGCGCATCATCTTCACTTCACTGCTGCTGTCAAGTTGTTCTTCAAAACAAACATAGACTTGTATCAAGAAATATATCTTGAAAATGTGTTGTGTTAGTTTCTCACACACTTTTCTTTTATTGTACTGACATTTGCTGCAGAGTCATCCTCATGAAGACAGCAAATGTTCTGTCTCATCAGATGCATTTGACAGATCTGCTTCATGTCACTGTGTTGATGCTGCTGTGTCTGCTTCTGCTGAAAAAGAGAAGTTCAACTCAACAAGAGATTTTGAGAAGAATTTCTCACCTTGCACTCTCACTGCTTTGTGCATTATATTCTTTGTTATAATCTCACTTGTCTCTTGCTCTTGTGATCTGCTGACTGTGCTTAGTTACTCTTGCTGTCTCAGATGTAGCAAGATAATTGCTGCACTTTCTGACCATGAATGTGAAGTTGTAAAAAATGTTCATTGCAACTGTTGTTCAAAGAGCCAGAAATTCTGTGATAATGTATGTGAAATGCTGACAAAACACCGTGTTTAACTGACGTTTCTTCAGATTTCTGTGAAGTTTAACAATCAAATGAACAAGTTGTTGACTGCTGCTGCTGTTATACTGAAGAGAAAGAACACAGACAAGAAGCTGGTCAATTTACAGAC
>JAABUP010001984.1_pt1 | contig 41416 bp, 42 predicted proteins | sample 5559201 | NCBI WGS metagenome assembly JAABUP01 (sample SAMN10711887, study PRJNA513373) | rock metagenome | isolation source: Antarctica rocks | place: Antarctica
CGATCGTGCCTGCTCAGAGGGCATCTGCGCCTCTACGGCACGCCGCTAACGATCACGCTCATCGGTGGATCCGGGCTAAGACGCGCTCGCAAGCCGATGCTGGATGCTGGTCCCGGGGATGAGGTGCCGTGGCGCAGCTCGTCGTCGGCGCCGCTCTGTTCGATGCCAGCGGCCGCCTGCTCGCCGCGCAGCGCGGCCACCCGCCCGCGCTGGCCCGGCTCTGGGAGTTCCCCGGCGGCAAGGTCGAACCCGGCGAGGACGAGCGCGCGGCCCTGGTGCGCGAGTGCCGCGAGGAGCTGGCCGTCGCGATTGCCATCGACCCCGGTCCACGGGCGTTCGTGGGGGAGGTGCCCATCGGCATCGGGATGCTGCGCGTCTACCGCGCCCGCATCGTCTCGGGCGTACCGCAACCCAGGGAACATACCGCTCTTCGCTGGCTGCGGCCGGACGAGCTGCTCGACGTGCCGTGGATCCCGGCCGACCTGCCTCTGGTCAGGCGGCTGATGAAGGTGTAATGGGGGTCTGTCCCGTACCGTGGTCACACGTGGCTCTTCGCAACGACCTTCGTAACCTCGCCATCATCGCCCACGTCGACCACGGCAAGACGACTCTCGTCGACGCCATGCTCTGGCAGTCTGGCGCCTTCAGCAAACACCAGGCCGACGAGGGCTCGGTCAACGAGCGCGTCATGGACTCGATGGACCTCGAGCGCGAGAAGGGCATCACCATCCTCGCGAAGAACACGGCCATCCGGCACACCGATGTCACGCTCAACGTCATCGACACCCCGGGCCACGCCGACTTCGGCGGCGAGGTCGAGCGGGGCCTCGCGATGGTCGACGGCGTGCTGCTGCTCGTCGACGCCTCCGAGGGGCCGCTGCCGCAGACCCGCTTCGTTTTGCGCAAGGCGCTGGCCTCGAAGCTGCCCGTCGTCCTGGTTATCAACAAGGTCGACCGGCCCGATGCCCGCATCGCCGAGGTCGTCGACGAGACCTACGAGCTGTTCCTCGACCTCGACGCCGACGAGCAGCAGATCGACTTCCCGATCGTCTACGCCTCGGCCAAGGCCGGCCGGGCATCGCTGAACCGGCCGGACGACGGCGGGATGCCGGACAGCCCCGACCTCGAGCCGCTGTTCGAGGTGCTGCTGAAGACCGTGCCGCCGCCGTCGTACACCGAGGGCGCACCGCTGCAGGCCCTGGTCACCAACCTCGACGCCTCGCCCTACCTCGGCCGTCTCGCGTTGTGCCGGGTGCACGCGGGGGAGATGCGCCGCGGCCAGACCGTCGCCTGGTGCCGCACCGACGGCACGATCGAGCGGGCCAAGCTCAGCGAGCTGCTGCTGACCGAGAACCTCGACCGCGTCCCCGCCGAGGTGGCCCGCCCCGGTGACATCGTCGCCATCGCCGGCCTGCCCGACGTGACGATCGGCGAGACCCTCGCCGACCCCGAGGACCCCCGCCCGCTGCCGGTGATGCAGATCGACGAGCCGTCGATCTCGATGACGGTCGGAATCAACACCTCCCCGCTCAACGGCCAGAGCGGCAAGAAGCTCACCGCGCGGCTGGTCAAGAACAGGCTCGACGCCGAGCTCGTCGGCAACGTGTCGATCCGCATCAACCAGACCGAGCGGCCCGACACCTGGGAGGTGCAGGGCCGCGGCGAGCTGCAGCTGGCGGTGCTGGTCGAGATGATGCGGCGTGAAGGATTCGAGCTGACCGTCGGCAAGCCGCAGGTGGTCACCCGCGAGATCAACGGCAAGACCCACGAGCCGGTGGAGCGCCTGACGATCGACGTGCCCGAGGACTACGTGGGCGTCGTCTCCCAGCTGCTCGGCCTGCGCAAGGGCCGCATGGAGCAGATGGTCAACCACGGCACCGGATGGGTGCGCCTGGAGTACCTGGTGCCCGCCCGGGCGCTGATCGGCTTCCGGACCGAGTTCCTCACGGAGACCCGCGGCACCGGACTGCTGCACCACGTCTTCGAAAAGTACGAGCCATGGGCCGGCGAGCTGCGCACCCGCCCGAGCGGATCGCTCGTCGCCGACCGCAAGGGGCCGGTCACCTCGTACGCGCTGACCAGTCTGCAAGAGCGCGGGACGATGTTCGTCGCGCCCGGCTCGGAGGTGTACGAGGGGATGATCGTCGGCGAGAACTCGCGCGCCGACGACATGGACGTCAACGCCACCAAGGAGAAGAAGCTCACCAACATGCGCTCATCGACGGGCGACGAGCTGGAGCGGCTGGTCCCGCCGCGGGTGCTCTCGCTGGAGCAGGCGCTCGAGTTCTGCCGCGAGGACGAGTGTGTCGAGGTGACCCCGGGTGTCATCCGCATCCGTAAGGTCGTGCTGGCGGCCCAGGACCGCGAGAAGTTGCGCAGCCGCAACCGCAACCGCAACTGAGCGGGCGACCGGCGGACGCTTCGCACACAAATGCCCCGCTCAGCCGCCTCCTGGCGCCTCAGTAAGGCCGTTTGTGTGCCGCCACTTCGAGGGCAGCACGCAAACTGCCCTCGGGAGGGCGGTTACCGGCCTCCAGGGGCCCGTTTGTGTGCGAGCGGCGCGGAGCAACGCGATCATCCGGCTCTTAGGCTGGAGCTCATGAGCGACATGACCGCCCCCCTGCCCGACGAGCCCGGCCCGGGCGAGCTCGTCGACGACCTCAGCCCCGCCGACGACGCCCTGGCCCAAGCCGCTGACGCCGTTGACACGGCGGAGCAGACCGAGGCGGTCGACATGACCCCACTGGACCACCCGCACCGGCTGCTGCTGGTCCACGCGCACCCCGACGACGAGACCATCGGCACCGGCGCCACGATGTCGCGCTACGCCGACGAGCACGCGCTGGTCACCCTCGTCACCTGCACCCTCGGGGAGCTGGGCGAGGTCGTGGTCCCCGAGCTGGAGCACCTGGCCGCCGACCGTGACGACGTGCTCGGCCAGCACCGCGTCGGTGAGCTCGCCGCCGCCTGCGAGGCCCTGCGGGTCGGCGACCACCGCTTCCTCGGCGGGGCCGGCCGGTGGCGCGACAGCGGGATGATGGGGACCGAGGGCAACGACGACCCGCGCGCATTCTGGCAAGCCGACCTCGGCGAGGCGACGCTAGAGCTGGTCCGGGTGATCCGCGAGGTCCGCCCGCAGGTGGTCGTGACCTACGACGAGCGGGGCGGCTACGGCCACCCCGACCACATCCAGGCGCACCGGGTGACCATGGCCGCGTTCGACGCCGCCGGCGACCCCGGGGTCGCGCCCGAAGCCGGGGAGCCGTGGCAGCCGGTCAAGCTGTACTGGACCGCGATGCCGCTCAGCGCCCTGAAGCAGGGCTTCGAGGCCATGCGCACCTCCGGGGTCGAGCTGCCCTTCACCGTGGCCGAGGCTGAGGAGATGGGCATCGGGGTCGCCGACGAGCTGGTCACGACGGCCATCGACGCGAGCAGCCACCTCGACGCCAAGGTGGCGGCCATGCGGGCCCACGCCAGCCAGATCGCCGTGGACGGCATCTTCTTCGCACTCTCCGACGGCGTCGGACGGGCGGCGTTCGGCGTCGAGTACTACCGGCTCGTCCGGGGCGACCGCGGGCCGGCCGTGACGCCGGAGGGCTACGAGGACGACCTGTTCGCCGGCGTGACCCACTGACGCTGGTGCTCCACTGACGCGCTGCGCCATTCGGCCGAGCACGGCGCCCCCGACCGGGGCGACCATGCGGCCAACCGGGTGACGCCTGGACGCAGATCGCCTGCCCACACAGTTGTGGCGGGTAGCCGGTCGGCAGGGAGCCGGCGGAGGGGACCAGCATGCAGCGCACCAAGTCAGCCGCAGCAGCCATCGACCTCGGCGGTACCGCCGGGGTGTTGAGCGCGCGAAGGGCCGACGTCGGCCGCACCCGCGAGCACCGCCGCCGCCGTCGCCTGCGGGTGCTCGCCCCCGTGCTTGCCGTGCCCACGGCTTTCCTGTGGTTTCGGCTGCTGAGCGGTCACCCGTTCAACGTCTTCGCGCTGCCCTCGGTCGACCCGCTCGTCCTGTTCGAGCTGCTCATCCCGGTGGCGATCGTCGGCGCGGTGATCGTGCCGCCGCTGCTGACCGGGCGCTCGCCTCACGTGCTCTACCGGCCGGAGCAGATCGACGTGGGCCTGGCCGACGTCGTCGGCGTCGACGGCGTGCGCGAGGAGGTCGTCCGCAGCATCAACCTGTTCCTCGCGCACCGCACCTACAGCGACACGATGGGCGGCCGGCCCCGCCGCGGGCTGCTGTTCGAGGGACCGCCCGGCACCGGCAAGACGCACCTGGCCAAGGCGATGGCCCGGGAGGCGGGCGTGCCGTTCCTGTTCGTCTCGTCCACTTCCTTCCAGTCGATGTTCTACGGCGCCACCGCGCGCAAGATCCGCTCGTACTTCAAGGAGCTGCGCAAGGCGGCCCAGCGGGAGGGCGGCGCGATCGGGTTCATCGAGGAGATCGACGCCATTGCCACCGCCCGTGGTGGCATGACGCGCGGCGGCATGACGAGGGCTGGCATGATCGGCACGGCCCGCTCGGCCGCCACGATCCTGAACCGCAACCAGATGAGCACGGAAGGCTCCGGCGGTGTCGTCAACGAGCTGCTCGTCCAGCTGCAGTCCTTCGACACCCCGACGGGCTTTCAGAAGGCCTTCGGCAGCGTCGTCGACCGGCTCAACCTGCTGCTTCCCGCCCACCGCCAGCTGAACAAGCCGCACCCGGAGCCGGCCAACGTCCTCATCGTCGCGGCGACCAACCGCGCCGACTCGCTCGACCCTGCGCTGCTGCGCCCCGGCCGCTTCGACCGCCGGCTCACCTTCGACCTGCCGTCCCAGTCGGGCCGGCGCGCGCTGCTCGACCACTTCCTCGCCACCAAGGCGCACGCGCCCGAGCTCGACGATCCGGAGCGCCGGGATGCGCTCGCCGCCGTCACCTCCGGCTACTCACCCGCCAAGATCGAGAACCTGCTCGACGAGGGCCTGGTCAACGCGGTGCGCCGCGCCGACACGAAGATGACCTGGTCAGACGTGGAACACGCCCGCCTCGTGGGCGAGGTCGGCATCGGCGCGCCGGTTGAGTACACCGCCCACGAGCGCCGGCTCATCGCCACGCACGAGGCCGGCCACACGACCGTCGCGTGGCTCGTCGCGCCCGAGCGCCGGCTCGAGGTGCTCACCATCATCAAGCGTGGCGAGGCGCTCGGCCTGCTCGCCCACGGCGACCGAGACGACGTGTTCACCCGGTCGCGCAGCGAGATGCTGCGGATGATTCAGATCTCCTTCGGCGGCCAGGTCGCAGAGGAGCTGTTCTTCGGCGACGTCTCGACCGGGCCGGCCGGCGACCTGGCGTACGCCACCCAGGTCGGCGCGCAGATGATCGGCGCCGCCGGGATGGGCGAGAGCCTGGTGTCGTTCGCGGCTGTCGAGGACGGTGCCCTCGGGGGCAGCAACCTCGTCGGCAAGGTGCTCGGCGACGGCAGCGCCCGTGAGCAGCTCGAGCGGCTGCTCGTCGAGCAGAAGACCACGGTCACCGAGCTGCTCGGCGCTCACCGGCATCTAGTCGAGGCGCTACGTGACGCGCTGCTCGAGCACGAGGAGCTGATCGGCTCGCAGATCACCGACGTCCTCGAGGCCGCCAGCCAGGCGGTCCGGGTCGTCGACCTCACCGAGGCCGGCGCGGTCGTCGGGTAGGAGAGGCGTCCGCCGGTCACGCGCCGGTCGCTCCGTATCGTCGGCCCCATGCCACGGATGGCGGGGGACCGCACGGTCGGTGAGAACCCCGCACCGACCCGCGGCTTCCTCGCCGCCGCGTACGTCGTGCTACTGCTGCTCGGCGCCGTGCTCGGTGTCTTCGGCGCCTTCCTGTCACCTGCCGGCCCGCGGATCGGCGGCGTGCTGCTACCGGTCGGGCTGGTGGTTGCCGTGGTGGGCAACCTGGCGGCAGGCGTCCTCGGCCTGCACAGCATCGGGACCCGGCTCGGGGCCGCCGCGCCGGCAATCGGTTGGCTGACTGTGGTGCTGCCGATGGGCAGCACCACACCGGCAGGGGACCTGGTGCTGACCGGATCGCTGCGCAGCATCGCCTTTCTGCTGCTGGGCAGCCTCGCCGGCGCGGCCGTGCCAACCCTCGGGCGCCCGGACCGGGGCGTCACCGCCCTGGCGACTCGGCACTGACGCCAGGCTGTGGCACCTCGATCGCGGAGGTCATAGGGCCGCTGCGGACTGTTGCGTACCGCGCTCAGCAAGGAGAAGTCCATCAGCCGGTCAGCCCTTCGGCAGGGTTGAGGTCAGGTCGTGCCACTGGTTGTCGACGGGGACGTACTGACCGTTCTTGACCGCGAAATACTGCCACTGGTCGTTGTAGACGCGAGGGAGCACCTTGCTCTCGGCAACGGGCTTGCAGAAGTTGACGTGCGGGTACACGTTGCCCACGTTGACGTCGCACATCGTGGGAATCTTCGTCAGCAGCGCCTTGGCGCTCATCTCCTTGGAGCCGGTCAGCGCCTGCTTGACGAGTTGAACGCTCGACCAGCCGTCCTGCGCGAACCGGCCAGGGTCAGTGGAAAGGACTTGAGGCCGCCGATCATCGCGCCGGCGAGGGTGGGGATCAGCAGGTCCGTGAAGGTGCCGGGTGTGAGTTGGAGCAGCGGGCCGAGTCCCGCGCCGGCCAGGCCGGCCAGCGCACCCCCGATCGCCCAGTTGCCCGCGCGCAGCCTGTTGATGTTCCAGCCCAGGGCCCCCAACGAGCGCGGCGCTTCCGCTAGGGCAGACGTCGCCAGTCCGAACCGCGTCCACCGGTACGCCGCCCACAGCGCGAGGGTCAGCCCGAGAGAGGCCGCGAGCAGCGTCAGGGAGTCCTCCCCGATCTTGACCGAGCCGAGATGCGCGCTGCCCGCGGGCAGGAAGCCGGCGGGAACCTTCGGCAGCCCGCCGAACTGCAGCACCACTGCCTGCTGCACGCTCACCAGCACGGCCAGCGTCGCGATCACCTTGGTCAGAGTCGCGGCGTGGGCGAGCGGGCGCATCACCAGCAGGTAGATCAGGAGCCCCATCGCCGCCGAGGCCACGACCGCCCCCAGCACTGCCAGGGCGCTGGGCCATCCCCACCGGTCGGCGAGCTGCCACTCGACGTAGCCGCCCACCATCGCCGTGCCGCCACTGGCGAAGTTGATGACGCCGTAGCTGCGGAAGACGACCACCAGGCCGAGGGCGTTGATCGCGTAGAAGCCGCCCGTGGCCATCCCAAGGACCAGCAGCTGCACGAACTCGGTCATCGTTGCACCCGCGCCGAGGCAGGGATCGTTGCGGCGCAGCGCAGCGACGGGCGCTGGGGGCGAGACCGCGAGCTAGCAGTGGACAACAGGGGCTCCTTCAGCCGATTGGGGAGGACAGAACGGCTGCGCTAGGCGGTCTTGGTCACCCGGATGTCCTTCGCGGTGTCGAAGAACTCCCACTGGCCGGGCGGCATCACGGCGGCCACGCTGATCGTCGCCATCTCGAGGTCGATGACGAGGGCGACGTGGATGCTGAACTCCTTGATCAGCCAGTGCACCAGGTACATGTTCGGGCGGATCTCGCGCGCCCGGTACGGCAGCGGTCCGCGGGCCTCGCTGCCGTCGTTCATCATCTGGAACGAGACGCCGAAGTCGCCGTTGAACATCAGCTTGTAGCTGTTGCCGATCGTGTACTCGTACTCCAGCGTCGTGTTCAGCAGGTCTGGCGACGACGGTCCGTCGACGTAGTCCTTGGCGACGTAGCCCTCCGGCACGTCGGGCATCCCGACGGTCGGAGGGGGACCGGCCGGGCCGGCGGGGGACGGGGCTTGGGTGTCTGTCATGGCTTCTCCCTGTAGGTGGTCATACGAGTGGACGGGTCGTGTGGGCCGGCTCGGTTCACGCCGGGGAGGCCCCTACTGCGGCAGTCGACGTGAGTGCGGTGAGCGTCGCGCCCAGCATCTGCTCGGCGTTGTGGTCCAGCACCGCGCTCTTCTGCGCGTCCGACAGGTACGTCGAGTCCTGTACGAAGGCCACCGCGTCGTCCAGGGAGGCGAACACCTCGTCGCTGCCGAGGACGAGACGGTCGGCGCCGTAGCTGTCGCGAGCGACGAGCAGCGCGGCCGGCACGTCCTGCATGCCGGTGTCGTACCAGAAGCGGCGTAGGCCACTGAGCGGGTCGGCCGGGTCCAGCGGCAGGTCATCCAGGTAGGACACGAAGCCCTTGCCGACAGTCGCCACGGCGCTGTGGGCGAACCCGCGTAGCAGGTTGCGCTGGGTGCGAGGCCACAGGAAGGGCAGGAAGCCGCCGCACATGGCGAACACGAAGCGCAGGCTCGGGTATCGGGTCGACAGGCCGGAGTACAGCACCCGCACCGGGGCCACGGTGATCTGTAGCGGGCTGCCGTACCCGGTGTGTAGTCCCCAGTCGCGCAGGCCGGGGTGGACCGCGGAGTCGGTGCCCACGGGGTGGATGTAGACCACGGCGTCGTACCTGGCGAGGTTGGCCCAGAACGGCTCGAACTCCGGGGAGTCGATGGGCCGGCCGTCGACGATGCAGGGCAGTCCGATGCCCATGACGCCCAGCTCCGAGAAGCACCGGTCGGTCTCGGCGATCGCGGCATCGACGTGGGGAAGGGGCACGCTGCCGAACGCGGCGAACCGTCCGGGGTAGCGGCGGGCGACGTCCGCGTAGGTGTCGTTGACCAGGGCGGTTACCCCGGCGGCGGCTGCGGCGTCCGGGAGGGCCACGTTGAGGCCGATCGCCGACAGGATCTGCAGCTCGACACCGTTGCGGTCCAGCGTCTCGAGCCGGTGGTCGAAGTCGTCAGGCTGGCGGGCGAAGCCGCCGAGGTCGGAACGGCCGGCCGCGACCAGCGCTTCCATGTAGGCACCGGGCCAGTAGTGGGCGTGGACATCTATGCGCATGCAGCTCTCCAGGTGCGTTGCAGGGGTGGGGGAACGCTGCCGTCGCCGACGCTGACAGGTCGCTTCGCAACGGGGAACGGGCTCCTGCCGATAGCAGGCATCAGCGGCGTGGATGAGGGCGAGTGCCGTGAGAGCGACGGAGCCGAGCGTCCCGCGCGCATCTCAGAGCGCCGTCGCGAGGTAGCTGCGCTCGATCTCGTCGGCGTCGCGCAGTAGCTCGGCGGCCGTGCCCGCGATGCCGACACGCCCGTGGTGCAGCACGTAGCCGCGGTCGCAGATGCCGAGGACGCGAGTACCCCGTCCTTGGGTTGAGGGGATAGGTGCCGGCCGTGAGACCGCTGATACGTGACTCGCGCCACTCGGCTTCTCGAACATACTGTCAAGTCAGTCGATTGTAAACACTGGGCCGGATGAAGTTTCACCGGTCCGGCGGGGGCGGGGTTCTACTGACCCACGGCGCACATCGAGGGCGTCCACGTCGGCGGGCCGAGGGCAAATGGCCCGTCACAGCGGGCACCAGGAGCGGTATCAGCGTCCGGTCAGGCAGGCGGCGAGACGCGCGACGCAGTGCGCGCCAACAGATCGACGAGCGCGTCGAGCGCCAGCTCGGTCTGCACCGACTCGTCGATCAGCCACTGCACCTGCAGCCCGTTCATTGTGCCCGCGATCATCGTCGCCAGCGCGGGGATGTCGACGTCGCCGATCTCGCCGTCACGACGGGCCTGCTCGAGGCACATGGTGACGTGGTTGCGGATTTGCGCCAGCCGGTTGCTAACGCTGGCCACGAGATAGTCCGGTGCGTCCTCGTGCAGAGCCTCACCCTGCAAGGTCTGCACGAACTTGACGTGCACCGCTTCGCCCGTCTCGTCACCCGTACCGTCACCCGTGCCGAGCGCCCCGCGTAGACCGCGTATCCCGTCGAGCCCGCGCCCCGCCGACGACTGCTTCGCCCGTCGCTCGGCCCGGCGGCGCCCTTCTTCGATGACGGCGACGAAAAGTCCTTCTTTGGACCCGAAGTGGTGCAGCAGACCGGTGCGAGTCAGTCCCACCCGCTCGGCGACGGCCTGCAGAGTGGTCTTGGTGTAGCCGTAGTGCGCGAAGACCGCGAGCGCGCTGCGCACGATGGCGCTACGGTTCTCCAGGCTCGCCTCGAGCTGGCGCTGCGACTGCCGTCGTCGGCGCGGCGCGGCGACGGTGTCCGGTGTGCTGTCGGACCCGACCGCCATGGCGAGACTGTAACTGGAGCGCGCCGGTTCAACTCCGGTAGGCAGGACGCACGTCCTCGTCGGCCAGGGGGGCGAACTGCTCCAGGCCGATCTGTGGCACGACCTCGTCGACGAACAGGTTGAAGGAGCGGTCGAAGATCGCGGGTGTACCGAGATCCGGGTTGTACAGCCCGACGGTGAAGCGCACGTTCAGCTGAGGTATGCCGACGGTCTCGTATTCCTTGATCTGCCGCACGACGCTCGCCGGATCACCGACAATCAGCCAGCCCTGCACGTAGCTCGAGTTGCGCACGACCGGGTCGCTCTTCATACCGAAGGAGGATGCTTCGGCTGGGCTGTGCGACAGGTCGTACTCAGACATCTCCCGCATGGACCGGCTGTCGGTGCTGCGGTCCATGAACGGCGCCTTGCCCGACAGCTTCTCGGCCAGCTCCCACGCCTCGTCGTCGGTATCAGCGACGATCACGTTGCGGGTCACGAGCGATCGGATCGAGGCGAGTTGCCTGTCGCTTGCTGAGAGTCCGGCCTGCTCCATGGCCGAGCGGTGGAGGCCGAACTTGTGTGCCGCGACCGCGGGCGTGCAGGGGCCGAGGAACAGCGGCAGGCCGCTCGAGCCGACGGATTCGATCGTGGCGTCGGTACTGGAGCCGATGGCGAGCACCGGGCCGCCCTCGCGCCACGAAGCCGGCATCAAGCGGCCGTTGAGGGCGCCGCGCCCCCACTTGGTGTCGTAGCGCAGCGGCGGGTCGCCGGGCTTGTGGGCAAGCGCCCGCCTGCAATATCTCGAAGTTGCTGGCGAAGAGCGCATCCCGGTCGGCCTGGTTGACGCCGAAGTTGTCCCAGTCGGGAACCGGGCCGACCCGCGCTGCTGACATGCCGAGGATGAAGCGGCCGCGGAGCAGCAGGTCGGCGACGCTGGCGTCCTCGGCCACGCGCAGCGGATGGTGAAAGACGAGCGGCACGATGGTGGTGCCGAGCCATGCGTCGCCGAGCGACGTCGCCATCCGCCCCGCCATGATGAACGGGTTGCAGTACGGCTCGTAGTTGTTGTAGTGCTGCTCGCCGAACGTCACCATCGCGAACCCGGCGGCGGCCGACCGCGTGGCCTGGTCGATACACATGTCGATGACGGCGACGTCGTCACGGGCGTCACGCGAGAACGGCCCGACGAAGATGGATAGGTACATCTGACACCTGCTTCGTGTTCGTGACCCCGGGCCGGTGGCGCCAGGAGGTCGACCGGCTGCTGCCGCGTGCGCGTGCAGCAGATGTGGGGCGAGATCAGGTGACGCAGCGCCCTTTCGCTTCCGTCTGCTCTTCCAACAACGTACTGACGGGTCAGTCGCATGTAAAGAGGCGACTTTGCGGACGGCTCCGTGCTGGACCGAGCCGGGCTGCCGATCGCGCACCGGCACGGAGCCCGGGTAGATCGGGGTTGCCTGTCGGGGCCGGGGCATACTGAACACGACGCGGACGTCGCCGGGCTCCTGGTCCGTCGCGGCTGCCGCGCCGACCGTCTGCCGTCTGACAGAAGAGGGGTATCGGTGACCTACGTCATCGCCGAGAGCTGCGTCGACCTCAAGGACAAGGCCTGCATCGAGGAATGTCCGGTCGACTGCATCTACGAGGGCGAGCGGATGCTCTACATCCAGCCCGACGAGTGCGTCGACTGCGGTGCTTGTGAGCCGGTCTGCCCCGTCGAGGCGATCTACTATGAGGACGACGTCCCGGCCCAGTGGTCCGCCTACACGGCGGCCAACGTCGACTTCTTCGCCACGCTCGGCTCGCCCGGGGGCGCCTCCAAGGTCGGCGTCCAGCCCGACGTGCCGCTGGTTGCCGCCCTGCCGCCGCAGGGCGAGGGCGAGTCCTGACCGCACCGGTACAGGTGCCAGCCGGCCGCTCGCTGCCGGACTTCCCGTGGGACCGCCTCGCCCCGGCGAGCGCCCGGGCGCGTGCACATCCTGGCGGCATCGTCGACCTGTCGGTCGGCACGCCCGTCGACCCGACCCCTAGTGTCGCGCGCGAGGCATTGACGGCTGCGGGCGATGCTCCGGGCTACCCGTTCACGGCCGGCACGCCCGCCCTGCGGGAGGCAATGACCCGGTGGGCGGTGCGGCGCCTCGGCGCTCCATCCGACGTCGGCGTGCTGCCGACCATCGGCTCCAAGGAGCTGGTGGGCCTGCTCCCGTCGCTGCTCGGCCTCGGGGCCGGCGACACCGTGGTGCACCCGGTCCTCGCGTACCCGACGTACGAGGTCGGGGCGCTGCTGGCCGGGGCCGTCCCGCTCGCCTCGGACGAGCCCTCGGCGACCGCCGGGGCACGGCTCGTCTGGCTCAACTCGCCGGCCAATCCCACCGGCCAGGTGCTTACCGCGGCGCGGCTGCGGGAGCGGGTCGACGCCGCCAGGGCCGCGGGCGCGATCGTCGTCAGCGACGAGTGCTACCTGGACTTCGGTTGGGATGCCGAACCGGTCAGTGTTCTCTCGCCGCAGGTGTCGGACGGCCGTCTCGACGGTCTGCTCGCCGTCCACTCGCTGTCGAAGCGCTCCAACCTCGCCGGCTACCGCGCCGGACTTGTCCTCGGCGACCCTGAACTGGTCGCCCGCCTGCTCGAGATCCGCAAGCACGCCGGCATGATCGTGCCTACCCCCGTGCAGGCCGCCATGGTCGCCTGTCTTGACGACGAGGACCACGTCGTTGCGCAGCGCGCTCGCTACGCCGCCCGACGCGCGGTGCTGCGGACAACGCTCGAGGGCGGCGGCTTCCGCGTCGAGCACTCGGAGGCCGGGCTCTACCTCTGGGTCACCCGGGACGAGCCTTGCTGGGCGACTGTCGACGCGCTAGCCGGCGTCGGCATCCTCGTCGCTCCCGGCGACTTCTACGGACCGGCCGGGGGACGAAACGTCCGGGTGGCGCTGACGGCCACCGACGAGCGGGTCGGCCAGGTGGCCGAGCGCCTCGCCTCGCTCGCTGCGTAGGCCCGGCCCGGCCCGGCCCGGCCCGGCAGGTCAGACCAGGCGGGCGATGGCCCGGCCGATGTCCCGCCAGAAGCCCAAGCCGAGCACGACCAGGCCGGCGGCTGTGGCCGCGACGATGATTGCGTCGACCGACCGCCGCCCCTGCTCGGTCCAGTAGACGTCGGCCAGGTGCAGCCACAGCGCGAACTCGTCCAGGGTCAGGGCGGCGCCGATGCCGAAGCCGATGGCGTTGATGGTCCGGGCGGTACGGATGTTCAGCGCGCTGGCGAGGTATCCGGTGACGAGGATCAGGATGATCCCGGGCACCAGATGGTGCAGGTGGGCGCCTCCGATGCTGAGGTCGTGGAAGGGCCCGCGGCCTGCCCGGATGGCGTGCGTGATGAGGCGGACGACGATGAAGGTCAGCAGGAAGGCGATCAGCAGCCAGAAGGCCTGCTCCTTGCCGGTGTGAACCAGGTGGCGCTGGTAGGCGGCGTCGAGGTCGTGGGCCAGGCGGGTGAGCACAGGCGGTCAGCTGCCGCCGGTGAGCACCGGCTCCGGCCGGGCCCGGCGGTAGCGCGCCACACTGCTCCATGAGTAGACGGCGAGCCCGATCCACAGCAGCCCGATGCCCACCATCCGGGTGGGCGGCAGCGGCTCGTGCCGGACGAGCACGCCGAGCAGCAGCTGCATGATCGGCGTCAGGTACTGCAGCAGGCCGATGGTCGTCAGCGGCAGGCGGGTGGCCGCCGCGCCGAACAGCAGCAGCGGGATGGCCGTGACGATGCCGGAGCCCACGAGCAGCGCGGCGTGGCCGGCCGAGCGGGTTGCCGTGCCCGACCCTGACGCCTCGAGCCAGACCAGGTACCCGAGCGCCGGCAGGGTCAGCACTCCCGTCTCGGTTGCCAGGCTCTCCAGCGCCCCGGTGTTTGCCTTCTTCTTCAGCAGCCCGTAGCTGCCGAAGCTGCAGGCCAGGATCAGCGCGATCCACGGCGGCCGGCCGTAGCTGGCGGTCAGTACGAGCACGGCCAGCGCCCCGAACCCCACCGCTACCGTCTGCGCCCGAGTGAGCCGCTCGTGCAGCACGACGACGCCCAGCAGCACGGTGACGAGCGGGTTGATGAAGTAGCCGAGCGATGTCTGCACGACTTGGTGGGAGTTGACGCCGTGGATGTAGGTGCCCCAGTTTCCGGAGATCGCGATGGCGGCGAGCACGAGCAGCAGCAGCCGCCGGCGGTCGGCCAGCAGCGGACGCACCCATCCCCACTGACGACGGATGCTGAGAACAGCGGCGACCGCGACCAGCGACCACAGGCAACGGTGGGCCAGGATCTCCACGGGACCGGCCGGCTCGAGCAGCGGCCAGTACAGCGGGAACAGCCCCCACAGCGCGTAGGCAGCAATGCCGTAGGCAGCCCCCCGGTTGCCCCCTCCCGCCTGCACGCTGACGACGTTACGTTCGCCTTTCGCCGTCGGCGCGGCGCCTCGTAGGGTCGGGGGATGACGAGCACGGACGCCCCCGCTCAGCCCGCGGCCAGCCAGCACACCGACGCCAGCAGCCGCACCAGCAGCCGCCTAGATGCGGGTATCGACGAGCTGTGGGAGCGCCGGGTCGAGCTGTCCCCGGCCGACGTCGATGCCCGCCGCGCGGTCACCGAGGCGGTGGAGCTGCTCGACGCGGGGGAGGCCCGCGTCGCTCGCGTCGACGAGCGCGGGGAGGTCGTCGTCGACGAGCGGGCCAAGCGTGCGATCCTGCTGTCGTTCAAGGTGCTGGAGATGGCCGAGTCGTCCGCCGGGGACTTCCGCTACCACGATCGGATGCCGCTCAAGACCCGCTTCGACGGCGTACGCGTGGTGCCCGGCGCCATCGCACGCTGGGGCAGCTACCTCGCGCCGGGCGTGGTGCTGATGCCGAGCTACACCAACATCGGTGGCTACGTCGGCTCCGGCACGCTCGTCGACACCTGGGCCACGGTCGGCTCCTGCGCACAGATCGGTGCGAACGTCCACCTGTCCGGCGGGGTGGGCATTGGAGGGGTGCTCGAGCCACCGCAGGCCGCCCCCGTCGTCGTCGAGGACGACGCGTTCATCGGTTCGCGGAGCATGGTCGTCGAGGGTGCGCGGGTCCGGCGCGGAGCCAAGCTCGGCGCCGGCGCCATCGTCACCAGCAGCACGCGGGTCTTCGACGCCGAGTCCGGCGACGAGCTACCCCGCGGCGAGGTGCCGGAGCGGGCGGTCGCCGTCGGCTCCTCGCGCGTCCGCAGCTTCGCGGGCGGTGAGTTCGGGATGCCGTGCCTGCTCGTCCTGCGCCGGCTCGCCGAGGGTGAGGTCCACGACAAGCTCGCCCTCAACGCCGTCCTGCGCGAACACGGGGTCGCTCCCTGATGGGTCAGTGGTGATCACTTCTGCGGGCCTTGACCTCACCGCCGACCCGGTCGAGCTGACCCGCGCGCTTGTCGACATCCCCAGCGTCAGCGGGAGCGAGACCGGGCTGGCCGACCTGGTGCAGCGCGGCCTCGAGGCGGTGCCCGGACTGCTGGTCGAGCGCGACGGCGACGCGGTCGTCGCTCGCACCAGCCTGGGTCGCCAGCGCCGCGTGCTGCTCGCCGGGCACCTCGACACCGTTCCGATCGCGGACAACGTCCCCGCAACCGCTCACCTTGACGGCCGGCTCGCCGGCTGCGGCACCTCCGACATGAAGTCCGGGCTCGCGGTGCTGCTTCACCTCGCGGCGACACTGCGCGAGCCGGCCTACGACCTCACCTACGTCTGCTACGACAACGAGGAGGTCGAGGCGGCACGTAACGGCCTCGCGCGGGTGGCGCGCAACCACCGCGACTGGCTCGCCGCCGACCTCGCGTTGCTGCTCGAGCCCACCAGCGGCGCGGTCGAGGCCGGCTGCCAGGGCACCCTGCGCGTGCTCGTCACCCTGGCGGGCCGGCGGGCCCACAGCGCCCGCTCGTGGCTCGGCAGCAATGCCATCCACGCGGCCGCGCCGGTGCTCGACGCCCTGGCCGGCTACGAGGCTCGCGACGTCACGATCGACGGCTGCACCTACCGCGAGGGGCTCAACGCCGTCGCGATCAGCGGTGGGGTGGCCGGCAACGTCGTCCCCGATGCCTGCACGGTGACCGTGAACTTCCGGTTCGCTCCCGACCGCTCGGAGCAGGAGGCTTTCGAGCACGTCCGCACCGTGCTGGCGCCTGCCGAGGTCGTCGTCGTCGACACCGCTCCCGGGGCGCTGCCCGGGCTCTCGGATCCGGCTGCCCAGGAGTTCCTGGCCGCCGTCAGCATGCCGCCCGTGGCGAAGTACGGCTGGACCGACGTTGCCCGGTTTGCCGCGCTCGGCATCCCCGCCCTCAACTTCGGGCCGGGCGACCCCAACCTCGCCCACACCCGCGAGGAGTACGTCGAGATCGCCCGCATCGGCGCGTGCGCCGATGTGCTCAGGCGCTTCGTGGCGTGAACGGCCGCGCATGACCGAGCGCGACGACGCCGCGGAGGGGCAGGTCCGCCTGCTCCTCGTGACGGGCAGCACTCGCCACGGCTCGACCAACACGGCGATGCTCCGGACCGCTGCGCTGACCGCTCCGGGCGGTGTCACCGCCCAGCTGTTCGACGGCCTCGCCGGGCTGCCGGCGTTCAACCCCGACGACGATCACGATCCGCTTCCGGTCCCGGTCGCGGATCTGCGGGAGCAGATCGCTGCCTGCGACGCGGTCGTCTTCTGCACTCCGGAGTACGCCGGCGCTCTGCCCGGGAGCTTCAAGAACGCGCTCGACTGGACGGTCGGCGGGGGGGAGATCTACCGCAAGCCGGTCGCGTGGATCAACGTGGCGGCGCCGGGTCGCGGAAGCAACGCGCAGGCCTCGCTGGCTCTCGTCCTCGGCTACGTCGGGGCGAACATCATGAAGGGCGCGTGCGCGCAGCACCCCGTCGCCCGCAGCCAGGTCGGCGACGACGGGTTGATCATCGACGACGCCCTGCGCGCCGAAATCGTCCGAGCCGTGCAGCGGGTCGCCGACGAGGTCCGGCAGCGGCCGCCAGTCGAGCAGTGAGCGGTGGACCCGGGCGGCGCGCCCAAGCGCGGCGAGCGTGCTCAGGACTTCTTTGTCAGCCCCGCCACGATGGCGTTCCTGAGGCCCTTGACCGTCATCTCGGCGAACGGGCCGCCCTCGTAGGGGACCGTCCACACGTGCAGCATCTGCCCGGTCGGCGCAACGCTCGAGCCCGGAGCGCAGGAGCCGTCGGCGCGCGGGTTGAACGCGGTCTGCTGCTCCGCGTTGACGCACAGATTTGTGTGCAGGTGCCACGAGGTCAGCGCCCCGCCGATGAGGGGGCCGGGGGCGCCGTAGGTGTCCTCGATGTACATGGCGCCGAGCAGCATCGCCTTGGTGTGGTCGGCCGGGACGTAGTAGACCAGCGCCTCCGGTCGCTGCGGGTCGAGCAGGCGCCCGTCGGTCTGGTACGCCAGGTTGGCGACGTGCCACAGCGGACCGGTGATGTTCACCGGGCGGTAGCCGGCCCGCTGCGCGTCGGCGAGGCGGGAGAAGCGCGGCACGACGCTCGCCTTGGTCACGGCGACGAGGCGCTCGGCGGCCGCCCGCTGGGCGGGCGTGACCGGTGCGTCGGTGCAGGCGCCCGAGCCGTGGCCCTGGGTCTCCAGCGCCTGGCCCGATGATGCAAGCGAGCCGCCCATTGGCATGTGCATGCATCCGGCGGTCCAGCCGGCCGGGATGTCACCGGTGACCGGCCCGCCGGCCATGTGGTCCGCGGTGCTGATGCCGGAGCCCGTGGTGGATCCGCCGGCAGCTGTGGTGCCGTGGGTGTGTCCGGCCGTTGCTCCAGCCGCGGCAGCGCCCGAGTTGGTGGCGCCGCTCATCGCGGCGTCCATCGTCTCGCCGTGGCCGACCACCGACGGCATGTCGACGGCGGTCGTCGCCCCTGCGACGGCGAGTGTCAGCAGGGCCACCGCTGCGACCGCGGGTGTCCGCCCGACCGGGCGGCGACCGACCGGACGCAGCAGCAGCAGGGCGGCAGCGGCGGCCAGCACCTCCAGGACGCACGAGACGACATCGGCGGCGCCCGCCGCCTCGGCGTTGCCGTTGTCCGGACCGAACGGTAGGCCGGTCGTCCGGGTCACGAGCCACAGGACGACGATGCCGAGCTGGCCGGCTCCGCCCAGCACCAGGAGCGGGCGAGGCGCGTGCCCCGCCGCCAGCGCAACAGCCCAGATGACCTGCACCCATGCGGCGACGGCGAAGAACGCGCCGTAGGCCCACCACTGGCTGAAGTGCTCCCCCATCACCATGAAGTGAATGGCGGCGGCGCCCAACGAGCAGGCTGCGGCCGTCAGCCGCAGCGGAAGGCTTGCCGGCAGCGACCCGCTGCCGATCGGGAAGGCCGGGCGCGCCGAACTGAGGATGCTCACCGCACCAGTGTGCGGTGCAAGGTCGCGCGGCGCTACCCGTGCCTCACTCCGCGTCGGTGGAGCGGGGCCATCTCGTGACCGGGCTGCCCTAGATGTCGAGCCCGACGTACTTGGGGGACAGGTACTCCTCGATCCCCTCGAAGCCGCCCTCCCGCCCGAAGCCCGACTGCTTGACCCCCCCGAAGGGGGCGGACGGGTTGGAGACCAGGCCCTTGTTGAGCCCGACCATCCCGGATTCCAGCCCCTCGACGATGCGCATCGCCCGGCCGAAGTTCTCGGTGAACACGTACGCCACGAGGCCGAACTCCGAGTCGTTGGCTGCGGCCAGCGCCTCGTCGTCGGTGGAGAAGGTGGCCACCGGAGCGACCGGCCCGAAGACCTCCTCCTTGAGGATGCGGGCGTCGCCGGGTACGTCGCCGAGCACGGTGGGGGAGTAGAAGTAACCGTTGCCCTCCCGCGCGGAGCCCCCGGTGACGATGGTCGCGCCCTTGTCGCGGGCGTCGTCGACGAGCTCGGCGACCTTGTCGCGCTGGTCGCCGTCGATCAGCGGGCCGACGTCGGTCGTCTCGTCCGTCCCTCGGCCGAGCTTGAGGCTGCCGAGCTTGTCGGCGAGTCGCCGGGTGAACTCCTCGGCCAGACTCTCGTGGACGTGGAAGCGGTTGGCCGCGACGCACGACTCGCCCATGTTGCGCATCTTGGCGATGACGGCCTGCTCGATCGCCTTGTCGAGGTCGGCGTCGTCGAACACGATGTAGGGCGCGTTGCCGCCGAGCTCCATGGACAGGCGCAGCAGGTTGGGGGCGGCCTGCTCCATCAGGGTCCGCCCGACCTCTGTCGAGCCGGTGAACGACAGCTTGCGCAGCCGCGGGTCCTGGATGAGCGGCTTCATGACGGTGCCGCTCGAGCTCGACGTGACAATGTTGAGCACGCCCTTGGGCAACCCGCATTCCTCGAGGATCTTGCCGAGCGCCAGCATCGTCAGCGGCGTCTGCTTCGCGGGCTTGACGACCATCGTGCAGCCGGCGGCCACGGCCGGACCGATCTTGCGCGTCCCCATCGCGGCGGGGAAGTTCCACGGGGTGATGAGCAGGCACGGGCCGACCGGCTGCTTCATGGTCAGCAGCCGCCCGTTGCCGCTCGGCTCGTTGGAGTACCGGCCGGAGATGCGGACGGCCTCTTCGGAAAACCAGCGGAAGAACTCCGCCGCGTAGGTGATCTCGGCCTTGCTCTCCTTGAGCGACTTGCCCATCTCAAGCGTCAGGAGCAGGGCGAGGTCGTCGGCGCGCTCGACCATCAGCTGGTAGGCACGGCGGAGTATCTCGCCGCGCTCGCGGGGGGCTACGTTGCGCCACATCGCCTGGGCCTCGCTGGCCGCCGTCAGTGCCGCGCTGGCGTCGTCGGCCGAGGCGTTCGCGATCTCGCACAGGGGCTCGCCGGTGGAGGGGTCCTCCACGGTCAGGGTGCCCTCGGAGCCGTCGCGCCACTCACCGCCGACGAGCAGCTGCTTGGGGGCTGCCGCTACCACGTCCTGTTCAGTCGCCATGCCCTGCTACGTAACCCGCCTTCGCCGGCTTATGCCGCCCGGGGCGGATTTGCTCTGCCGGATGCGCGCCGGTCGAGGGTCCAGAACGCGTGCACCGCTTCAAGGCGTGGGTAGGGCCTCGGCATCCCCAACGCGCAGGAGGACCACTGTGGCCGGCGACCTCACAGGCAAGAAGATCGCTTTTCTCGTCGCACCCGAAGGCATCGAGCAGGCCGAGCTGACCGAGCCTTGGCAGGTGGTGAAGGACGCCGGCGGCGAGCCCGTGCTCGTCTCGACCGACGAGGGGGAGGTCCAGGCCTTCAATCACCTGGACAAGGGCGACACGTTCCCGGTCGATCGACGGTCGACGCGGCCGGGCCCGAGCAGTACGACGGGCTGGTCCTCCCCGGCGGGGTGGCCAACCCCGACTACCTGCGGATGCAGCCGGAGGCGGTCCAATTCGCCAAGGGGTTCTTCGAGGCCGGCAAGCCCGTCGCCGCGGTATGCCACGCCGCTGGACCCTGGTCGAGGCCGGCGTGCTCGAGGGCAGGACGCTGACGTCGTGGCCGAGCCTGCAGACCGACATCCGCAACGCCGGCGGCCATTGGGTCGACGAGAGGTCCACGTCGACAGCTCGGGCACCAGCGTGCTGATCACCAGCCGCAACCCCGGCGACCTGCCTGCCTTCGGCAAGGCCATCGTGGAGCACTTCGCCGGGTGACTCCCGTGGCTACCGTGGCTCCATGACCCCGTCCTACGATCCGGATCGGCTGCCCGATTACGCTGGTACCGACGGTGAGTACGGCGAGGTTGACGCCCCGGAGGGTGCCCAGGGTCTGCCGGTCAGCCCGCTCGAACAGACCGACGCGGGCGCCGACCCGGATCCGGACCATGCGCCGGAACGCCAGCGGGGGCCGGTGACGCTGCGCCGGGGACAGGTGGGGCCGTCGACCACCGACCAGCGGCTGCTCGACACCCGCGGCCCGTCGGACTGGGTGCACACCGATCCGTGGCGCGTGCTGCGCATCCAGTCGGAGTTCGTCGAGGGCTTCGGCCTTCTGTCGGAGCTGCCGCGTGCGGTCTCGGTGTTCGGTTCCGCGCGGACCCCGACCGACTCGCCCGACTACGCGCAGGGTATCGAGATCGGCGCGGCCATCGCCCGGGCCGGGTTCGCGGTGATCACCGGCGGCGGGCCGGGGACGATGGAGGCCGTCAACCGCGGCTGCCAGGAGGCGGGTGGCCTCAGCGTCGGACTGGGGATCGAGCTGCCGTTCGAGCAGAAGCTCAACGCCTGGGTCGACCTCGGCATCAACTTCCGGTACTTCTTCGCCCGCAAGACGATGTTCGTCAAGTACGCGCAGGCCTTCGTCATCACCCCGGGCGGCTTCGGCACCCTCGACGAGCTGTTCGAGGCGTTGACGCTCGTGCAGACCCGCAAGGTGACGCGCTTCCCCGTCGTCCTCGTCGGGACGGCGTACTGGCGTGGCCTGCTCGACTGGGTCCGTGACGTCGTGCTGCCGTCCGGGCGGATCTCGGCAAGCGACCTGGACCTGATCACGCTCACCGACGACGTCGACGAGGTGGTCCGCGCGATCTCGGCCTCGTCGGCGAAGCGGCGCCCGCAGCGGGTCGGGTCGCCGGGCGAGGCGTGACGGAGCCGACCGGGGTGAGAAAGCGGTGGGACCGGCGCCTGAGCCCGAGAGCGGGAGCGGCACCGAGCGCGGCGGTGACGGTTTGTGACCGGCCGACTCGGGACCTGCTTGATCGCCGACACACCCTCGGCGCTACCGGCGGAGGCCGACGCTGAGAACGCCGCTGGGCCAGTCGCCGATGCTGCCGTCAGTAGCGCGCGGGAGGTCGTGTCCGCTGCCGCTCAGTGGGTTGGGACCGGCTCGGCGAGTGGATGCCCATGCTCAGTCAGCAGCGTCGCCAGGATGACGACCGGCTCCTTCGTCTTGTTCTCCCCGAAGTGCACCATGTTGCCGACTTCCGTGACGGCGTCGCCGCGTCCCAGCTGAATCGTGATGGGGCCTGCGGTGGGCGTGTTGGTGCTCGCGCCAGCGCGTCGAACTTGTGCGATGCCCGACATCACGGTGTACGTGAGTGTGCCCGACTCGATAGACGCCATCTGCACGCCGGGGTGCACGTGCGGCGCGAGCTTGACCCCGGGCGCGATGGTGTAGCGGACCAGGCTCAGGGTGCTACCCGGGGCGCCGGGTGGAGTCATGTCGTTGTCGAGCACGTCACGGACGACGGGAACCGGGGTGGCCGGGGTGGTTGCCGGGGCTGAAGGCGCCGCGGTAGCGGCCCTGTCGCTGGTCCCACATGCCGACGTGCCGAGCACAAGGACTGCGAGCAATGTCCCGACGACTGCCAGCCTGTTCATAAAGATCAACATAGCCGAGTTCACGCCTGTGCGGCACCTCATCCTGGGCGACCGGCGCTCCCGTACGACCGATGCCGTCGTCAGCGGCTCTGATGGCACGGGGAATAGCCCTGTTCTCCTCGGGCGCGCTTGAGGGGGTCCCTCGCCTGTCAGTGCCGGACCCAGGCCTGGTCGTGCACGAGGGTGCTGCTGCATTTCAAGGAGGCAGACCAGGACAGTAGGCGGCAGACGACCGCGACCGCACTGGATTCGCTGACAAAGCGGTCGCGGGGGGAGTCTCTGGACGGGATGCCCTACGGCTGGAGCGGTGGGCCGAGGATCTCGTTCCCGTAACGCGCGCTCGCCGCCAGCAGAACTTCCATGTTTGGCGGGGACGGTTCCGGCAGGGTTGGCGACGTGGCGGGCCGGCCTACCTCTGCAGCGAAGTCCTCGAACTGCGACGGAGAGGTCACCTGCAACATCCGGCAGGGACCGCTGATGATCACGTAGGCGTGCGGCACCCCGCTGGGCAGCAGGTGGAACGAACCCGGTCCGGCCTCCCAGGAGTCGCCGCCGCATTGCACCTTCATCGAGCCCTCGAGGACGTAGAAGCCTTCCTCCTCGCGCTGGTGCAGGTGCAGCGGGGTTCCGAAACCCGTAGGAGCCAGAACTTCGATCAGGGTGAAGGCACCGCGCGTATCGGTTGCGCCCGCTTTCACGTGCATCAGCGTGTCCAGGAACCAGAAGGCCGTGCCCTCGTTGCGCTCCCGGTGGTACCCCTGCTGGTTCGACACGCTGCCTCCTCTTTCCCGCGCAGCCCGGGTGCGGACCGGCGGGTTACAGAGTCGCCCGCAGTGGCCGCAGCGGCAAGGCCCTGACCACCTCGTGCACAGGCGCGCCGGGCCTTCTGGGCGCCAGAACCAGCGGCACGGCTGCGTCCGCTTCGCGGCCGCGCATGCACCGGATGCGTGGGCAGCTGCGGCCCTCGACGCGGCAGTGCTAGCCCGTGCGCGGGCACAGTTCGCTCCTACAGACGCGCCACCCGATGCCGCTCCTGTCGGTCGTCAGAGAAAGTGCTGGCGGGAGGAGCCCCGTTGGCTCATCCTGAGGGGCATGGCTGACGAGGCACCGCTCGCCCGTCCTGCGACCGCTGCGGACCGGCAGCAGTTGGTGGAGGTCCTGGCCGACGCCTTCGCGGACGACCCCGCCTTTGTGTACATGCTCCCGCCGGACCTTCGTCGTCGCGAAGCCCGCCTCCGCGGCTTCTTCCACCTTGAGGTGCCGCGCAGCGAGCGCCTCGGTGGTGTGTGGAAGACCGCGGACGGGGCTGGCGCGGCCATCTGGTACCCGCCCGACCAGTGGCGGCCATCCACCTGGGAAGCGCTGCGCCAGACACCCGCGGCGCTCCGCGTCTTCGGCAGGCAGCTGTCGCTCGCTTCCAGCGCGCTGACAACGATGTGGGCGCACCACCCGCGACAGCCGCACTGGTACCTGTACTACCTCGCAGCTGTTCCCAGTCGCCAGAGCACCGGTATCGGCAGCGCACTCTGCGCCCAGTCCTGCAACACTGCGACGAGGAGGGGTCCCCGGCCTATCTGGAAGCGACCAGCGAGCGCAACCGGGCGCTGTACCGGCGGCACGGCTTCGAGGACAGGGACGAGTACGTCCTCCCGGACGGCCCGCCCCTGTATCCCATGTGGCGTGAGCCGCGGGCACACGCCCAGGACAAGGAACAGGACTGACCGGGCGCTGCCTGCCGCCGGGTTCGGCGACTTCACGCCGGCACAGCCCCGTGTAAGCAGCGGGGTCGGCTCGGTGCGAGCCCAGCTCAATCAGCTCGCTAAGGCGGCCAGGTGACCCGCAACCGCCGGCTTCCTCGTCGATCAGCTCGAGCGCGCGGGTCGGTGGGCTGCACCCCGGACTTGCGGGACGCTCGAGCCCGCCCGGTGTATGTGGCGGAGCGTGGCATCGGCGGTCTTCCCACGGGGGGCCCGAGGGGCATGCTGCCGGGATGGAGCGTCTGCCTGTAGATGGGGTCGAGCTGGAGTACCAGGCCGGGGGCACCGGGGAGCCCCTCGTCCTCATCCACGGCGGCGTCTTGGCGGACGGCCTCAGTCCGCTGGCGAGCGAGCCCGCGCTAGCGGAGCATCACCGCGTCATCAGCTACCGCCGGATCGGGTACGCAGGGTCGAGCCCGGCAGAAGGTGACGTCGAGATCGCCGATCAGGCCGCGCATTGCCTCGCGCTTCTTCATCACCTCGAGGTCGAGCAGGCTCACGTGGTGGGGCACTCCTCCGGGCGATGATCCCCATGCAGCTCGCGCACGATGCTCCGCACACCGTGGCGACGCTCGTCCTGCTCGAGCTCCCGGACTTCCAGCTGCCCAGCAGCGCCGACTTCGGCCAGGGCGTGCTCGGCCCGTCGTTCCAGCGGTACGGCGGCGGCGACTAGGCCGGTGCCGTCGACGCCTTCATGCGGGGCGTCTGCGGTTCAAGCTCCTGGGAGGCGGCCAAGCGGGCCTTGCCAGCGGGGGCCCTCGACCAGGCGACGGCCGACGCCGACACGTTTTGCGGGGTGGAAGCGCCGTCCACCCAGCGGTGTTCTCCCGCAGGCCCCGCATCTTCTTCGGCTACAGAACCCGAGTGACCTCGCTGCCGCCCTCGCCGACTTCATTGGTCGCCACCGGCCTCACGGGCGCTCGTAGAGCCCTCGATCCCTGACGGGAGGGCCGTCGCGCCCCAACCCGGACTGACCTGCCCGACCCTGCTCCAGGGCTGCAAGATCGCTAAGCGCGAGCTGCCATCAACCGTGTCAGATGGTTCCGCCAGAAGCGTGCCACTCGCCGCTGAAGGTCATAGCGGCCGAACCGCTCCCAATCTGTCTTGTAGACGATCGTCGGTGAACTCCGCAACGGGGGTGGGACCTGCCCCCGGCTGACAACGTCCGCCCAGATGGCGTCCGGGCGAACGGGCGGTGCCACCTCAGGACGCAGCACCGTCAGGCCAAGGCTCATACACCGCCATCGGTGGACGCAAGAGGCCGGCGCGGGTCTGCCGCTCGGCAGATGTTCCCGTAGGTCGACCTGCTTAGTGTTCGCCAGAGGAAGGCGGACGGTGCGGCCATCAGCTACGCATGGGAGTTCGAGATGTCTGAGAACGAGAACGAGAACGCGGCGCGGGTCCGGGCCGCTTACGACGCCATGTGGCAGCGCGGGGACTCAGCTCTGCTGGTGGCCTTGATGCACGACGACATCGTCTGGATCAACGACGTCGGTGCCGGCCCGTGGCGGGAGCTGCAGGGTGCGCAGGTCGTGATGGAGGGGCTCGGCAAGTGGATGGCCCTGTTCGATGGCGGCTTTTCACAGGACGTGCTGGATGTGTGCGGGGGCGACCGCAACGTCGTCGTGATCCTGCGCGAGGCGGGCAACGCGCGTGGGCACCGCTTCGACAACCTCGCGCTGTACCGGTACGAGTTCGGCGCCTCCGGCAAGGTGGTGCGCGTCCGTACCTACGACGAGAGCCGGGAGGCAATCGCAGCTTTCTGGGACGCCGTCGGCCCGGTGTCGGCGACCGGCTGACGCCCTTGGTTGTTCACCCTTCGTCCTGTTCAGGCCTGCCGTCAGGCACGCGGTCGGACGGTTGGGGGTGGTGGCCGCTCCCGTCGTGCGGCCTGTGCGGCGAGCTCGGCGCGGCTCTTGACCTCGAGCTTGGCGAAGACGCTGCGCAGATGCGTGCGCACCGTCCCTGTTCCCATGAGCAGGCGCGTCCCGACCGCAGCGTTGCTTAGGCCCTGGGCAACGAGTTGGACGACGTCCCGCTCGGTGGGCGTGAGGCTGTCCCAGCCCGCCCGGGGGCGTCCACGCCGACCACGGCTTCGCAGGGCGAGCCGGACGGCTCCGCCCAGGTCCAGGTTGCCGCCGGCGGCCACGGCTGACTCGCGCTGACCTGCGTCGAGGTGAGCTGCGACGGCGTCCGCGTCGCCCGGACGAAAGGTCTGGGCCAGCGGACTGAGCCCGGCCCCGGAGCCGCCCCGCCACCGGTCGGTCACGGCGTGGAGCCGCGCCGCGAGCGCGTACCGACCAGCGTCGACGGCCAGGGCTGCCTCGAGGTCCAGCCCGTCGAGGACGAGGGGCCATAGACCGGCAGCGTGCGTGCGCTCGAGCGCGGCATGCACCTGCTCAACGGCCTGCGGGGCGGCGCGGTCCGCCGCGCAGAGGGCGAACACGGCCTCGCCCGTGACCTGCGGGCTGCTCAGCGGCGCCCCGCAGCGCAGTGCCTCGCGGGCAGCCGCGCGCGCACCGGTCTCGTCCCCGTTCGCCAGCCGTGCCGCGGCTAGCAGGCTCGCAGTCTCCGCCGAGGTCGCCGGCAGGTCCGCTGCGATGGCCTCCTGGTGCACCCGCAGCACCGCGGACTGCGAGCCGGCCGGATCGCGCCAGCACAGCGGCAGCAGCCGTGCCAGGTCCACGGCTAGCGCCGTGCCGAGCCCAGGGTGGGCCTGGAAGAACGGCCGCAGCTGTTCGACCAGCACGGCTGCCTCGGCTGCGGCTCCACGCGCCACGAGGGCGCGCACGACGCTGGTCAGTGCGGCCACAGCGCTCACCGGCTCCTGCACGGACATGGCACGGGTCAGCGCGAGGCGCCCGGTCAACTCAGCCTCCCGGTAGCTGCCGGTGCGTGCGGCGCTTTCCGCTCGCAGCGCGGCGTCCCAGGCCTGCAGTTGTGGGTGGCGCAGCCGCTCCAGGGCGGCCACTGTGCGGTCGGCACAGCGGATGACGGCGTGGTGGTCGGCGCGCATCTGATAGCCGTACGCGAGCACCTGCAACGCCTCGACCTGCGCCCAGTCCTCGCCGACCGCGGCGGCGATGTCCGCTGCCGATTCGAGGACCGGCACGGCCGCTGCCGGCTCGACGAAGCTCTGAGCCATGCCGACCAGGATCAGCGCCCGGGCTCGGGTGACTGCGTCGTCGTCGGCCGCCGCGAGCCCGACGGCTTGAAGGGCCAGCTCGACGCTCTGCTCGACGTCACCGGCGTACATGGAGAGGAAGGCGTGCGCCCACACAAGGCGGAGGTGCGGTTCGTCGAGCGCGGAGCTGACCTCGGCGGCCAGGTCCCTGCCCTCCGAGCATCGACCCCGGAGGGACCAGGAGAACGCCAGGTCCGCGACGATGTCCGCGGCTGCTGCAAGTCCCTGCCGGCTCCTGCTGGCGTGCCTCAGCGCCGCGCGTACTGCGCCTCCCTCCCGGTCCACCCGCTGCAGCGCGTCGCCGTCGGCGCGTTCCAGGCCCGGCGCGACGCTGCGGGCCAAGCAGGCGACCCAGACAAGCAGCCGCCGGTGCGCGAGTGAGACCTCCCCTGCCTTGGCCAGCTCGGAGGTGCTGTAGGCCCGGAGGGTGTCCAGCAGGACGTAACGTCCGTCGCCAGGGTCGAACTGCACCAAGCAGTGGTCGACCAGGGTTTGCAGGCAGGAAGCCCCGGATCCTCCCGCGACGGCGAGCGCCGCTGACAGCGTGAACCGCCCGTCCAGGATGGACAGTGCCCGCAGCGCACTGCGCTCCTGCTCCCCGACGAGGGCCAGGCTCCACCGGATGGATGCCTCGACGGAGCGATGTCTCTCGGGCCGCGTCGTGCGCGGGCGGTGCAGGAAGTCCAGCTGGTGTGCCATGCCCGCCCGAATGTCCTCGAGGGTCAAGAACCGCGCGTGCGCCGCGGCTAGCTCCAACACGAGCGGCAGGCCGTCTGACAACAAGGCGATCTCCTGGGACGCGTGACGTGTCGCGTCACTGTCCGGCAGGTCGGGCCGGACCCGTCGCGCCCGGTCCAGGAACAGCGAGACCGCGTCGTCGATCTGCCTCAGTCCTTCGACGGGCAGGAGCACTTCGTCGGGGCAACCGAGGCTTACCCGGCTTGTCGTCAGGACGTGGACTCCTGCGCACCGGCGAAGCAGTTCGTCGATCAGCGCCGCTGTGAGAGAGAGGACGTGCTCGCAGTTGTCCAGAACGAGCAGTCCCGTTGCCGGCGCCAACTGCTCCACCAACCGGCTAACCGGATCGCGCCCCGGTTCGTCTCGGATCCCGCAGCCGGCCAGGACCGCCGGCGCCACTGCCTCGTCAGGGCGAAGTCCCGCCAGCTCCACGTAGCCGACCAGCGGTGGCCTAGCTGCTCGGGCAACCTCGAGCGCCAGCCGGGTCTTGCCGGCACCCCCCGGGCCGACCAGCGTGAGCAGCCGATGCGAAGCGAGGAGGCACAGCGCCTCCGACAACTCCTCGCTTCGGCCCAGCAGGGACGACGTCGGCAATGGCAGCCGCTGGGCTGCGGACTCGCCTGCCTGCACCCCCGCATTCTGCTCCGAGCACCAATGAGCTGAACCCATCGGCCAAATTCCGTGCCTCGGACTTCCCCGCGCTGGTCCACGAGTCCCTGTACGAGCTCCGCCGGGCGATCTGCGCTGCGTGAACCGCGGTGCGTGCCTCCGGCGGTAGTGCTCCGTCAGGGGAACCCTGGTAGAGGAACCGTCAGGGGAACCCTGGTAGAGGAATCAGCGGGTCCTGATGCGGATCCGCAACGCCGTACGGGTGTCGCCTGAACGGTTGGCGAGCACCCTGACGGTCTGGCCCACCGCCAGCGTCGACGTCCCAGCGGACGTCTCGTCCTTTGACACCCTGGTGTCCCGATTCATCGTGTAGACGCTGACGAACCCGTCGGTGCTGCGGACCGTCACCGTCTGAGCGGCGACGGTGAGCACCGCACCACGCTGCACGTCGACGGTCTTCGGGGCCTGCGTCCCCTGCGCAACGGTGAACTCACCATGCAGCGTCTCGCCCAAGCCGCCCAAGCCGCCCAAGCCGCCCAAGCCGACCCAGGCCTCGCGCCTCGTCGGGGCCCTTGCCGTGGTGACCATGCTCGTCGGCGTGCGCAGGTAATGAGGGGGTGGCGGCCTGCGCGGGGGCGGCAGGCTTGGCCCTGCTGCTAGGGCTGGTCGCCTGCGCGATGCCCACGACGCCGAGCGTCGCGCCAACGGCAGCGGCACCGACGAACAGGGCGGTACGGGTACCGATCACGAGCAGCTCCTCACACCGAGGTCGGTGACCCAGCGTCACAGCCCGGCTTCATCATGCGCTTGCTCACGCGTCGGCACCCGCCCGCCAGCCGTGCTCCGGTGTTCGCAGGCGCTGCATAAACCGCGCCTGCCCGACCCGACGGCGTGGTCTGCCAGCGCAGCCTGAGCGGGATGCTCAATGACGGCTCGAGGGGCAGGCGAGCGGATACTTCGCCTCAGCCGAGTACGCGCCAGTGCCCGAGCACGGGGCACCGAGGAGCACCCCAGCTCCCGGTACTGTCCTTCAACCCGGCAGATGTCGCGCCCGGCTGCTGAGGCCGACGATCCCCGATTGCTGAGGCAGCGGCCCCGTAGGAGGACGACGAATGACGATCAGCTGTCCCGTGCAGACCGAGTTCGACCCGCTGGGCAAGGACTTCCTCGCCGATCCCTTCGCCGTGCTGGCCACGCTGCCGGCTGACACGCCCGTGTTCTACGCGCCGTCGATCGACTACTACGTCGTCACCCGGCACGCGGACATCGCCGCGGTGTTCTCCGACCATGCGACCTACTCGGCGGCAGCGGCGCAGCTGCCGCTGGTGCCGCTCGAGCCCGAAGCCGGTCGCATCCTGCTCGACGGCGGGCACCGGCCGCAGCCGTCGATGGTCAGCCTCGACCCGCCCGAGCACGCCCGGCTGCGCCGCCCCGCTACCCGGGCCTTCACCGCGAAGCGGGTCCAGAGCATGGCTCCGGGGATCGGGCAGCGCGTCGACTCGCTGCTCGACGCCGTCGGCGCGGCCGAGGAGTTTGACCTCGTCGAGGCACTGTGTTTCCCGCTCCCAGCCGACACCATCTTCTCGCTCATGGGAGTTCCGCGGCAGGACTACCCGCAACTGCGCGCCTGGTGCGGCTCGCGCGCGGCCTTGGCCTGGGGGCGCCCGGCGCCCGAGGAGCAGGTCGACATCGCGACGAACATGGTCGCCTACCGCCGCTACCTGCGCGAGCTGGTCGATGCCAAACAGGCCGACCGGTCCGACGACTTCACCAGCGACCTGCTGGCCATCCGCGACGAGAACCCCGATGCGCTCAGCGCCAACGACATCGCGTCGATCTTGTTCTCGCTGTCGTTCGCCGGCCACGAGACGACGAACAACCTCATCGGCAACACGGTGCTCCGGCTCCTGCAGTGCCCCGAACGCTGGGCGGCGGTCGTCGCGGACCCGACCAGCATCCCCGCGGTGGTCGAGGAGACGCTGCGGTTCGACCCGTCCGTCCCGGTGTGGCGACGGGTGACCACTCGAGCGGTCACCCTCGGGCGCGTCGACCTCCCGGCCGGGGCCAAGCTGTGTCTGTGGCTGGCTGCGGCCGGGCGCGACCCCGCGGTGTTCACCGATGCGGACACCTTCGACCCGCAGCGCGCCAACGCGCGCGAGCACCTGGCCTTCGGCGGGCGCAGCATCCACCTATGCCTGGGGGCCGCCCTCGGCCGTCTCGAGGCCGTCATCGCCCTGGACCGCCTGGTCGAGCGATTTCCGTCGCTCACGCTGCCCGAGCAGGAGATCTCGTTCCACCCGAACATCTCCTTCCGTGGACCGCAGCACCTGTGGGTGCGCACTGGTGGGCCCCGGTAACCGTCCGCGGGTCCGACAATCCGAGTTGACAGATCTGTCGCGTCAACATAGGTGACACAAGGATCGACGCGACAGTTCTTGCTGCCGCCGCAGGCGACCGCGACCCGCGCACGGCGCTCCGCGGGGTGGCGGCGCTCCGCCGCTTGCTGGAGCACCTCGAGCGGGCCCAGGTCGCAAGCGCGCGCAGCGCCGGCTGGTCCTGGCAGGAGATCGCGGCCGAGCTCGGCGTCAGCCGGCAGGCCGTCCACAAGAAGCACTCCGGAGACTGAGCAGATGTTCGAGTTCGCCGCCTCCGCGCGGCAGACGGTGCGGATCGCCTACGGGCTCGCCCGAGAGCAGGGGGTGGACGAGGTGCGCGAGGAGCACCTCCTGCAGGTGCTGCCGCCGCCGGCGGTGTCGAGAGCCATGTCCAACCCGCCAGTCAGGCTCGGCGCCCGCTGCTTGACCAGGGCCGGTGCACCATGGACGGATGGTGCTCGCCGCCGAGGTCCTGCTCGGCGCTTTCATCCTCGTGCTGGTCGGCGCCCTTGCCACCGGCCGGTCGGGTGGCCTCGAGAACGATGCACCAGACGCGCCGCCGTTCGTGCTGCCCACCGGCCCGCTGCGCGCGGCGGACCTGTCCAGCATCCGCCTGCCGTTGGCCATCCGGGGCTACCGGATGGCCGAGGTCGACGCCCTGCTCGATCGGATCGCAAGTCAGCTGGAGGCTGCCAGGCAATGGGCGGCCGCCGGGCCAGCGGACCCTGCCCAGGCCGAACGGGTCACCGATAGTGACGGTCTCGGCGCTGGCCCACCCGTGCCGCCCGCACCTGCGCCGCCGCCCGGCGTCGCCCGCCAGCTGCTCGGCGTCTGCTGGGCGGCCACCGCAGTGACAGCACTGGTCTGGGCGCTAGCAGCAGCCGGTCACCTGCCGACCCTGCTCGCCGTTCTCGTCTCCCTCGCCGCCCTGCTGCTCCTGCCTGTGCTGTGGCCGGTGTACGGCGGTGCCAGCGGCCAAGCCGGTGTTGACCGGACGGTCGATGTGCCGCCAACCACCAATGGGGAAGGCTCGGGTCGTGGTTGATCTCATGCTGGCCGTCGAGGTCCGGGCCGCGCCGGAGGTCGTCTTCGAGGCGCTCGTCGACTGGTCGCACCAGGGGGAGTGGATGCTCGGGACGAAGGTCCACCCGACGCACCAGGACGGGCGGGGGGTCGGCGCGAAGATCTCCGCCTTCACCGGGGTTGGCCCAGTGGGCTTCGTCGACCCCATGCAGATCACCGTCTGGGAGCCGCCCTACCGCTGCCACGTGCGCCACCTGGGGCGGGTGGTGCGGGGCACAGGAGCGTTCGACATCGAGCCCGTCGCCGCCGGCCGCACCCGCTTCATCTGGTCCGAGCAGCTGCAGCTGCCCGGCGGGGCGGCGGGACGGGCAGCTTTCCTGGCCGTCCGGCCGCTTGCCGTGGCGGGCGTCAGCCGCTCGCTGACCCGGTTCGCGCGCTGGGCCGAGCGCCGCGGCTGACGGTCGGCTCCGGCGTCGGGGATACTGGTGTCATCCGACGTTCCCGCGTAGAGAAGAGGTGCTCCGATGGCGGCCATGAAGCCGCGGACGGGTGACGGTCCGCTCGAAGTCACCAAGGAGGGGCGCGGCATCGTCATGCGCGTGCCGCTAGAAGGTGGCGGCCGGCTCGTGGTTGAGCTGTCGGCGCAGGAGGCGAGCGACCTCGGCGATGCCCTGAAGGCCGTCGGGAGCTAGATCAGCAACTGAGGTGCAGCAGGCTGTCGGCGGTGCCGGCCGCCTGCTGCACCTTGATGAGGGTCGTCAGCGGCCCTCATTCAACGACCCAGCCGGGCGTACAGCCAGGCCAGGCTGTCGGGCCCGGTCATACCGTGCTCCCAGCCCTCGAGCAGCGCCTCCGCATCCGCGGTCGCTCCCGGCTCGACCGTGGTCAGCACCTCGACAGTGAGGTCGTCGACCGGTGCCTGGTCGACGCCGAACTGGTCGTACACCGGCGCGAGGATGCCGCCGCCCGGGTGCGGCTCGCGCACGAGGTAGAGCTCGCCCGTGTCGTGCACGAAGCTGAGCCGGTAGGTAGCGGAGGCGTCGTCGTGGCGCGTCCAGCCGTCGCCGAAGACCGTCTCCTCCGAGGCCCGGCGGCGCTCGTCCGCCGAGTAGAAGTCCGCGATCGAGCGGTGCGCCGACTGCTCGCTCACCCCTGCCCCTCTGCCACGAGCACGGCGGCGAGCAGGCCGGTGTCGACCGGCAGCACGGCCGTGGCGAGCCGCGGCTCCTCGCCGATCAGCTCGATCAGCCGCCGTGCGGCGCCTGCCTCGGCATCGCGGGCGACCTGCTCGGCGGCACGCAGCACGCCATCGAAGACGAGGACCCCGCCGGGACGCAGCAGGCGCACGACCTGCCCCAGGTAGTCCGGGTACTCACGCTTGTCGGCTGAGCAGACGACGAGGTCGTAGCTGGCGTCGGCCAGGCGCGGCAGTACGTCGAGCGCCCGACCGGTGATGAGGCGGGCCCTGGCGGTCGGCACACCGTCCTCGGTGAACGCTGTGCGGGCCAGCCGCTGGTGCTCGGCCTCGGCGTCGATGCTGGTGAGGACGCCGTCAGGCCGCATCCCGCGCAGGAGCCACAGCCCGCTGACGCCGGTGCCCGTGCCGACCTCGACCGCCGAGCGGGCCCGTGTCGCGCCGGCGAGCAGATGCAGCACGGCGCCGCCTGCGGGGGAGACGGGAACGACCCCCACCTCCTGGGCGCGCGCTCGTGCCGCGAGGAGGATGGAGTCCTCGACGGGAAGGGACTCGACGAACGCGAGGGCGGAATCGGTGGTAGCCATGGCCCGGTCAGCCTAACGGGAACCAGCGGGCACGCTCCGACGTTGTGCTGGACGGTTGCTCGTTGTCACCGCCGCGGTGACGAAGGCGAAGGGGGAGCGGTGTCCGCGTCAGCCATGGCCAGCGGTGCGCCGTTCGGCATGCGGCTCGGCTGGCGCCGGGACGGCCAGCCGGCTGAGCACGCCGAGGTCAGCGCGCCTGCTGTCGCCGCGCCGGTATGGACCCCGCCCACGTGGGATGCGGTCGTGCGTGACCACACCGACCGGGTGTTCCGCCTCGCCTACCGGCTCACCGGCAACCGGCACGACGCGGAGGACCTGACGCAGGACGTGTTCGTCCGGGTCTTCCGGTCGCTGGACTCCTACACCCCCGGCACGTTCGAGGGCTGGCTGCACCGCATCACGGTCAACCTGTTTCTCGACCGCGCCCGGCGCGCGGCGCGCATCCGCTTCGAGGCGTTGCCCGACGACGCCGAGCGCGTGGTCGGCCGGGAGCGCAGCCCCGAGGTAACGGTCACCGACGGCCTGCTCGACCCCGACATCGAGGCGGCGCTAGCGGCGCTGCCGCCGGACTTCCGCGCAGCCGTCGTCCTGTGCGACATCGAGCAGATGTCCTACGAGGAAGTGGCCGAGGCTCTTGACGTCAAGCTCGGGACCGTCCGCAGCCGCATCTCCCGGGGCCGTGCCCAGCTGCGGGCCGCGCTCGCTGACCGGGCACCGAGCGCACACAGCACTTCCAGCGCCGCCAGTGCACCGGCAGGAGGCGGTGGCAGGCGATGAGCGGGCATCTGGGCGATCGCGTTGCCGCCGTGGCGGACGACCGGCTCGGACTGCGTGACCGCGAGGCTGCACTCGCCCACCTGGTCGGCTGCACGCCCTGCCGCGAGGCAGTCGCCGCCCAGCGCGAAATCCGGCGTCGCCTGGCCGGGATGAACCAGCCGGCACCGGCTGCCGACCTGGTCGAGCGCCTCCGGGTGCTCGGCACATCACCGCAGGTGGCGGCCGGCGCGGTGCGGTCCACATCTCATGCGGTGCCGATGTGGCGCGCGGTCGCTGGTGTGGCGTCCGTGCTGGCCATCGGCGTCGGTACCGCCTACGTCGCCGGCGGCGGAGGCGAGTCAGGAACTCCGGTTCAGCCACCCGTCGCGACCTTCGTCTCCCAGCACGGCACCGGTGGCGGCGCGGCCACCTTGAACGACCCGGCGGTCAGCGCCGTCACCGCCAGCTACCACCCGTGAGGCTGCGGCGCCGGTCCCCCCACCCGGCCCCGTGCGTGCTGGCGGCCGTCGCCATCGTGCTGCTCGCTGCGGCCGTGGTCGGCCACCAGCGGGCCTCGGCGGAGAGCGGCACGGCAGTCGACACCAGCACGAACGTGGCAGATGCTGTGGCCGCGCCGCACGTCCCGCCGCCTACCGCCGCCGCCCGCGCCGCGCTCGCCCGCCTCACGGCTGCTGCCCGGGCTGAGATCACGACGAACTATTCCGGCAGGCAGTATGTGGCGCTGAGCTATCCCACCGGTGAGCGCTCGGCCGTCGTCGACCTGCGCCACCAGGCCGGCTCGGGCTACCGCATGACGATCGCCCCGACGATGACGACAGCCGGCGCGACCGTCGTCGAGCCCGAGGATGCGCCGACCCTGCTGTCCCCCCTCGACCGCCAGCAGCTGCGCGTGCTCGCCGCGCACTACACGCCCAGCCTCTCGGCGGGAGACCAGGTGGCCGGCCGTCCGACGGACCTCGTCGAGCTCCGTGACGCCGGCGGCCGAACTGCCGCCCGCTACTGGCTCGACCGCTCGACCGCACTACCGCTGCAGCGCATCGCGTACGACGCTGCGGGGCGGGTGCAGCGGGCGAGCGCGTACACCTCCATCACCTTCACGGGCGGCCGGCCCTCCGCGGCGACCACAGCCCCGGTGCCGCAGCAGACCGCCGGCCGGGCGGACATCGACCTGCTGCGCGGCTCGGGATGGCAGGTACCGGCACTGATGGGGGCGCGCGGCCTGGAGCTGATCGACGCGCAGATGGTGCAGCAGAGCCCGCCCGCGCTGCACCTTCGCTACAGCGACGGCATCAGCACGGTGTCGGTGTTCGAGGAGCCCGGCCACCTTGACGCCGGCGGCCTGCGGGGCTGGCAGAGCGTCCACCGGGCGGGCGCTGCCGTGCGCGTCGCCCCGGGGGTTCCCGAGCAGGTGGTCTGGTCGTCGCAAGGCTGCGTGTACACCGTGGTGGCCGACGATGCCGATGACGTCGACGCCGTTATCGCGCAGCTGCCGCACACCCCATCGACGTCGGGGGTGCGAGCGAGGCTGTGGCGCGGCGTGCAACGCGTCGGCTCCTGGCTGGACCCGACTCGCTGACCCGGCCGCGGCTCACAGCTCGCCCGAGTTGCTTCAGCCGGCGGCACGGGACGCCGAGACACGGCGGGTACCGTAAAGGCGCTGACGTGCGTGCTGGTACCGGTGAGCCCGGCGGCGGGCACTGCCCCGGCGAGGAAGGTCTGCCCTGGTGAGCGAGTTCGAGCGCGGCCGGTCAGATCCCGGCCCCCAGGACGACCAGACGCCTGCGTGGTGGGCAGCTCCGCACGAGCAGCCAGCCCCCAACCAGCAACCAGCCCTCAACCAGCAGCAGCCCTACGGCGCCCCCCAGGGTGTCCCAGCCGCGGGTGGATACCCCCCGCCGTACGATCCGCCGCTGAACGGCGGAGCCGGCCCCGGCACCGCCGGGGCGCCCGGATTCGGGCACATCGGTGGCCCGCCGCGTGGCCCCGACTACGTGCCCGGCGCGCCCCCGCCCTACGGCCCGCCGACCGGCTCACCGCTCGCGCCGCCTCCGCAGGCGCCGCGGCGCCGCGGCTCGGGTGTCGTGCTCGCCGTCCTCGGCGCCGGGTTGCTCGGCGGTCTGGTCGGCGGTGCCGGTGGCGCCGCGCTCGAGCACCAGCGCCAGCCCGCTGCCCTGACCTCCTCGAGCGCGCCCGGGCCGGTGCTGCCGACGGCGGCGCCGATTCCCACCACCCAGCCGGCCGGCTCGGTTCCCTCCATCGCCGCCCGGCTGCTGCCCTCCGTCGTCACGATCAACGTCGACGGCAGCGGGGAGTCGGGCACCGGATCGGGCGTCATCATCCGGTCGGACGGCTACATCCTGACCAACAACCACGTCGTCGCCCCGGCGGCGAGCGGCGGCAAGCTGACCGTTACGTACTACAAGAAGACCGAGAACGTGCCCGCCCAGATCGTCGGGCGCGACCCCAAGACTGACCTCGCCGTCGTGAAGGTCAACGCCAGCAACCTGCCGGCAGCGGCCCTGGGCAGCTCGTCGAAGCTGGTCGTCGGCGAGACCGTCGTGGCGGTCGGCGCCCCCCTCGGCCTGTCCAGCACGGTGACGTCCGGGATCGTCAGCGCCCTCGACCGCGACGTCGACGTGCCCGACTCGAGCGGGCAGGCGAGCGGCGGCGGGCTCATCATCGGGGCCATCCAGACCGACGCGGCGATCAACCCCGGCAACTCCGGCGGCGCTCTGGTCAACGGGCAGGCGCAGGTCGTCGGGATCAACTCGGCCATCGCGACGGCGCCGAGCGGTGGCAGCAACGGCAGCATCGGCGTCGGGTTCGCCATCCCGATCGACTACGCCCGCTCGATCGCCGAGGAGATCATTCGTACCGGCAAGGCGACGCATCCCTACCTGGGCGTCACGGCTGCGACGGTGACCCAGCAGGACGCGACGTCGACCAGCGGCGTAGCGGGTGCCCTGGTTCGCTCGGTCGTGCCAGGCGGACCGGCCGACCGGGCGCAGATCAAGGATGGTGACGTCATCACGAAGATCAACGACAGGACGGTGACGAGCGTGGACGACCTGGTGGCGGCTACCCGGCTGCACCGCACCGGCGACGTCGTGCAGGTGAGCTACTCACGCGGGGGGACCAGCCGAACGGTGCCGGTCACCCTGCAGGAGAGCAAGGGCTGAGCCATGTTCGGGTCGCTCGGTGGTGGCGAGATCCTGGTGCTCATCCTGGTCGGACTGATCGTGTTCGGCCCGGAGCGCTTGCCGACCGTCGCCCGCGACGCGGCCAAGGTGCTGCGCCAGCTGCGGCAGATGGCGACGGCCGCGCGCGATGAGATCAACACCGAGCTCGGGCCTGACGTTGCCGACCTCGACCTGCGCTCGCTGCACCCGAGGACGTTCGTCCAGAAGCACCTGTTCGGCGAGGACGACGAGTCGCGGACCCTTTCGGAGCCCGAGCCGGCTCACCCGGCCGAGGTCGCCCCGATGCAAGCACAGGGTGATGGGCAGGGCGAGCAGCAAGCGGGCGTCTCGCTCAGCAAGACCGCTGGCCACGGTGCCGGCTCGGCCGGACCCACTGCCCCACCGTTCGACGCCGACGCGACCTGACGCAGGCTGCCAGACGTCGAAGGCTGGCTAGCCCCGGCGCGTGGGAGTCAGGCCCAGGGACCGGCCGGACAGCCCGCGGGAGCGCGAGGTCAGCCGGTCGGCCACGCCGAGCAGCGCCTTCGACGCCTCGCAGTCGGGGTCGGACAGCACCAGTGGCATGCCCGCGTCGCCTCCCTCGCGCAGCCGGATGTCCACGGGCACCTGGCCGAGCAGCGGGACGTCGTGACTGAGCGCCGCCGAGAGCGTCGCGGCCACTTTGGCGCCACCGCCGGAACCGAACACGTCGATTCGCTCGTGGCAATGCGGACAGGGCAGGTAGGCCATGTTCTCGACGACACCGACGACGTTCTGCCGGGTCGACCGGGCGATCGTGCCGGCACGCTCGGCAACCTCGGTGGCGGCCAGCTGCGGCGTGGTCACGATAAGCAGCTCGGACGAGGGGATCAGCTGCGCGAGCGAGATCGCGACATCGCCGGTGCCCGGGGGGAGGTCGAGGAGCAGGACGTCGAGGTCGCCCCAGTAGACGTCGGACAGGAACTGCTGCAGCGCCCGGTGCAGCATCGGCCCGCGCCAGGTGACCGGCTCGTTGCCGCGGGTGAACATGCCGGTCGAGATGACCTTTACGCCGTGCGCCTGCGGCGGCATGATCATCTGCTCGACCTGCGTGGGCGCCCGATCGACGCCGAGCATGCGCGGGACCGAGTGGCCGTAGATGTCGGCGTCGAGCAGCCCGACCGACATCCCCCGCTTGGCCATCGCGGCCGCGAGGTTGACCGTGACGGACGACTTACCGACGCCGCCCTTCCCGCTCGCAACGCCGTACACCCGGGTCAGTGACTCGGGCTTGGCGAACGGGATCTCCTTGACCGGCTCGTTGCCCCGCAGCTGGGTCCGCAGGGCCGTCCGCTGCTCGTCGCTCATCACGTCGAGCTCGATCTCGACACCGTGAACCCCGGGTAGCGGGGCGAGCGCGACCTTGACACGCTTGCCGATCTCGTCCTTCAGCGGGCAGGCGGCCGTGGTCAGGTAGATGCCGATGCGGGCGACACCGGCCTCGGTGAGCGCGACCGACTTGACCATCCCGATCTCGGTGATCGGCCGGTTGATCTCCGGATCCTTGACGGTTGCCAGGGCACCGTTTACCGCGTCGATCGTGGACTGCGTAGCCGTCACGGAGCTTCCTTAGCCGTCGAGAGGCGCAACCGGCTTGTGCAGCCGCGGTGGGCTGCCACGCGGAACACGCAGGCAGGGCTGCCTGACGGTCACGATACGGCCCCGCCGCACCCGTGCACCCCTTCGGCTTACTCTGCTGTTGTGGCGAATCAGACTGCTGTCCTGGACGAGCCTGGTCGCCCACCCGGCAACCCTGCGACGGTCCCTCGCGGGCTCGACCCGGTCTCGATGCGCGCGTGGCGCACCTTCCTCGTCGCCCATGCCCAGGTCACCCGCCAGCTCGGCGTCGAGCTGGAGGCCGAGCAGCAGCTGCCGCTCGCCAGCTACGACGTCCTCGTCCAGCTCGCCGAGGCTCCGGGGCGGTCGCTGCGGATGAGCGAGCTCGCCCAGAGCGTCCTGCTCAGCCGCAGCGGTGTCACTCGGCTCGTCGACCGGTTGCAGCGCGAAGGCCTGGTCGAGCGTCGGGCCTGCCCGGACGATGCGCGCGGGACGCTCGCGGTGCTGACCGACGCCGGCCTGGCCCGGCTGTCGAAAGCGTGGATAACCCATCAGCGGGGCGTCCGGGAGCACGTCGTCGACCGGTTCACGAAGCACGAGCTCGACACCCTCACGGCGCTGCTCGGCCGGCTCGTGGCCGAACCACCAGCACCGCCAGCGGCACCAGCGGCCTAGCCGGCACCAGCGGCACCAGCGGCCTAGCCGGGCTGCCCCCGCTTCACCCGAGCGATCCGTGCGTCGATGACCAGCGCAGTGAACGACCGAGTGTCGGGGGAGCGTGGCGATGGGCGGTGATCGGCCCGACGCGGCTCTGCACGCCTCGGACGCGAGGTACCGGCTGATCGCGGAGTCGGCGCAGGAGGGGATCTGGGCCATCGACTCGGCGGGTAGCACGCTGTTCGCGAACGAGGCAATGGCCGGGCTGCTCGGCGTCCCGCTGCGTCAGCTGTATGCGCTGGGTGACCGCGGCGACCGCGGTGACCGCGGTGACCGCGGCGACGGTGTGGCGAGTGGGGGCGACGGCAACCAGGGGCTGCCCGGTGCGTCCGCTGATGGCGACCTGCGGGCCCGGTTGCGCGGCCGCGCCGTGAGGGAGCCGCAGCAGTACGACCTTTCCTACCTGCATCCGGGAGGCGGCACGCGCGTCCTGCGGGTCTCGGCCAGCCCCTTCCCCGGCGGGCCCGGCCAGCGCAGCGGGTCACTCGCCATGGTCAGCGACGTCACCGACGCCCGGCAGGCGCACGCCGCGATGCGGCGCCAGGCACTGCACGACCCGCTGACCGGCCTGCCGAACCGGGCGCTGCTGCTCGACCGGTTGCAGTACGCGCTCGAGGCTCAGGCCACCGGCACGACCGGGGCCGGGTCGACGGCGGTCCTGCTGGCCGACCTCGACCAGTTCAAGCTCGTCAACGACTCCTTCGGACACGCGGCCGGCGACTCGCTGCTCGTCACCACCGCGCACCGGCTCGAGGAGTGCTTGCGCCCCGGCGACACCGTGGCTCGCCTCGGCGGCGACGAGTTCGTAATGGTCTGCCCGGGGGCGAATGAGGACGAGGTACGTGGGGTCGGCAAGCGACTGCTTGCGGCCCTGTCCCGGCCCACCACGGTGGCCGGCAGGACCATCTCGGTCAGTGCCAGCATCGGTGTCGCGACCGCCGTGCCCACAGCGCCCGACGGCCCCATCCGCCCCGGCACCCACCATGCAACCAGCCGCCGAGCTGCCGGCCGGGACGCCGAGACCTTGCTCCGCCACGCCGACGTAGCGATGTACCGGGCCAAGGCCGCCGGACGCGGGCGGATCAGCACTTATCACCCGGGGCTCGACGAGGAGTCGCGCCGCGGCCTGGAGCTGTCCACCGAGCTGCGGCAGGTACTGCAGGAGGCGCTCCGGCCCGGAGATGGACCCGCGGCCGGCGACCCGGGCAGCGGCCTGACGCTCGCCTACCAGCCGGTCGTCGAGCTC